>OOBU01000423.1_pt1 | contig 19829 bp, 19 predicted proteins | sample 1671501 | NCBI WGS metagenome assembly OOBU01 (sample SAMN06348163, study PRJEB24527) | human gut metagenome | biome: human gut; feature: ankylosing spondylitis patient; material: feces | host: Homo sapiens | place: China | collected 2015-10
AAATTTCAGGAGGACAAACCTATGAACAAAATTATCGAATTACAAGAAAAGCGGGCTAAAGTTTGGAAACAAGCAAAGGACTTTCTGGATGAAAAGCAGGCTAAGTCAGATATTTTGTCAGCTGAAGATAATGCCCAATACGAACGAATGGAAAAAGAAGTGGTTGATCTTGGTAAAGAAATCGATCGCCTTACCAAGCAAGCAGCCATCGACAACGAACTCAATCAACCTACTACTAACGCCATTGTTAATACCCCAACTATTGGAAAAGTACCAAATACTAAAGACCAATACAACCAATCATTCTGGAACATGATGCGAGGAAATGTCTCCGCCAATGTCATGAATGCTTTAAAAGAAGGTTCAGATGCAGACGGCGGTTACTTAGTTCCTGATGAATTTGAAAAGCAACTCGTTCAAAAACTCCACCAAGAAAATGTCCTCCGCTCTATTTCCCACGTTATCCAAACTTCTAGTGGTGACCACAAGATTCCAGTTGTTGCTAGTGAAGGAACTGCTGCTTGGTTAGATGAAGAAGCAGCCTACACCGAAAGTAATGCTACTTTCAGCCAAGTAACCCTTGGTGCACACAAGCTGGGAACTTTAATCAAAGTTTCTGAAGAATTACTGAACGACTCAGCTTTTGATTTAACTAACTACATTTCTTCTGAGTTTGCCCGTCGTTTGGGCGATGCCGAAGAAGAGGCCTTCCTCACAGGTAATGGTACAGGACGCCCAACTGGGGTCCTTAACGATACTAACGGTGCCAAAGATGGTATTACTACTGCTTCAGCAACGGCAATTACCTTTGATGAGTTAATCGACCTTTACTACTCACTTAAAGAACCTTACCGCAAAAATGCCGCTTTCTTGATGAACGATGACACAGTTAAGGCCATTCGCAAGTTAAAGGACAAGAACGATCAATATATCTGGCAACCTTCTGTCCAAGCCGGAGCACCAGATATGATTCTGAATTGTCCAGTTTACACAAGCCAATATATGCCTAACTTGACCACTGGGAACAAAGCCGTCCTATTTGGTGACTTTTCCTACTATTGGATTGCTGATCGCCAAGGACGGACCTTCAAACGACTAAACGAATTGTACGCCGTAAATGGCCAAGTCGGCTTTTTAGGTTCCCAACGTGTCGATGCCAAGACCATTCTTCCAGAAGCCTTAACAACTTTGAAGATGGGCGCTGGTAAGTAGGAGTGAGTAAATGGAAAATGAAGCAAATACCAAAACACCCACCTTAACCGAAGTTAAAACTTATCTCCGGGTTGATGGCTCTACCGAGGATGATCTAATTAACCATTTCATTTCAGCAGCAGTTTCCACAATTGAAAACATCCTGCGACATCCAATTAGTGACTACGATGCGGTCCCCGATGATATTCACACCGCTATTTTATACACCGTGGCTTACCTATATGAATACCGGGAAACTGCCGATTTTGATGCCATGATCAAATTTTTGCGGGCAATCTTAACACCTTATCGGAAGGAGGCTTTTTGATGGAAAAAGCTGGTGAAGATAATTCAAAACTTGTAAATATTGGTGAGATGCGCGACCGCATCCGACTCTATAACAAAGTTACTTACGGACGTAATCCTAATACCTACCAACCAATGACTAAGACTGTTTTGTTAGCAGAAGTCTGGGCCTATGTATCAAACCTTCACGGGACAGAATACTACACCGCTGCTATGGTTAAAGTTGAAAGAGAAGTCTCCATGACCTTCCGCTATATCGAAGGTGTTAAAGAATCAACCGAAATTTGGTTTAACGGTCACTGGTACAATATCAAGTTCATAGATGATGTGAAGTACCGGCACCGCTATCTCCAATGCAAGGTAGCAATGGAAACTTCGACCACTCCACCAGACGATTTAAAAAAGAAGTGACAGTATGATCAAAACAAAAATTATTAGTATGTATTGGGCAGTCCTGGGTGGCTTTATTGGCTGGTTTCTCGGAGGGTTGGACGACTTATTGTATGCCCTTCTCACCTTTGTAATTGCCGATTATACAACGGGAATTCTATGTGCGATTAGTGAGCGTAAACTTTCCAGTGAAGTGGGCCTGCGTGGCGTAAATCGGAAAGTCCTTATTTTCATTTTAGTTGGCCTCGCAAATATCATCGATATGCACTTGCTCAAGCATGGCACCCCACTGCGAACTGCCACTATCTGTTTCTACATCTCCAACGAAGGGATTTCCCTTTTAGAAAATGCTGGCCGCTTAGGACTCCCCTTCCCAAAACAACTCAAAGATGTCTTAGAACAACTCCAAAACAATAAGGACAAAAAGGATTGATGAAAATGGGAATTTATAAAGGAATTGATATCTCACTTTGGCAAAAAAACATTGATTTTAATGCCGTTAAAGCAAGTGGGATTGACTTCGTGATTATTAATGCCGGCTATGGCCATTCGATTTCTCAAAAGGATCCCTACTTTGAACAAAACTACAGCCGGGCCAAAGCTGCAGGTCTCAAGGTTGGGACCTATTGGTACTCATATGCGGACTCCGCTAACGACGCAAAATTAGAAGCCGATACCTGCTTAACTACCATTGCCGGAAAACAATTTGATTACCCAATTTACTTTGACCTTGAAGAAAAGAGCCAATTTAAGCGAGGGTCTGCCTTTTGTTCCGGGTTAGTTAGGGCTTTTTGCTCAGAGATTGAAAGCCATGGCTACTATGCCGGGCTCTATATTTCACGATCACCGTTGCAAAACTATATCTCACCTGATGTTGCTAGTCGTTATGCTCTATGGATTGCCGAATATAATCCCCGCCTCAACTACAGCGGAAACTACGGGATTTGGCAATACTCTTCTAATGGTTCAATCGCCGGGATTAGTGGTAACGTTGATCTAGATTACTCTTACATCGACTATCCGACAATCATTAAGCAAAAGGGACTAAATGGCTACGGTACTACTCCCACCTTAAAACCAACGTATGAAATAGTTGATGAAGTTTTAGCTGGTAAATGGGGTAATGGTACCGATCGTAAGAACCGTCTCTCTGCGGCTGGATACAGCTATTCTTCTATTCAAGCATCCGTTAATCAAAGGCTAAATCAAAAATCAATTGACACCTTAGCCCGTGAAGTAATTCAAGGCAAATGGGGCAACGACCCCCAACGTAGTCAAAAATTGCGTGCGGCTGGCTACGATCCAACTGCGGTTCAAAGACGCGTCAATCAACTGCTATAAATATAAGGTCCATGGGCTCATTTGCCTGTGGACCTTATTTTTTTGTCAAAACCAATGTATTTTTTGCCTCTAACTGTCCTAACAGTGAGGAGGTAAAACTATGACCCTTACTAACCAACAAATTCAAAATGAACTACTTTTTCAAAAGTCACAGGAAATCACCAAAGAACTATTAGAAAAAGGACTAATCACATCTGAAATTGCCCAACGAATCGAACAAGAAAATCGGCAAACTTTCCCGCCATTACTGGGTTCATTACTGCCTTAATTCGTTGATGTGTCTAAAACTCAGAGCTAACATGCATGACTGATGAAAGGAGGAAAAAAACAATGGAAACTACAAAAATCATGCAAAATTTCATTCCCAGCCGAGAGCTAAAACGGGTTGCTGCTTATTGCCGGGTTTCGACCGGTTCCGACGAGCAGTTAAAAAGTCTTAAAGCCCAACGTGAACACTATCAACATTACATTGGCAACCACCCCGGCTGGGAACTTGCAGGAATCTACTACGATGAAGGTATTTCCGGAACTAAGAAGAATAAACGGCCAGAGTTGCTTCACCTGTTAAGGGACTGTGCCGCCCACCAAATTGATCTAGTTATTACTAAGTCAATTAGCCGACTTGCTCGCAATGCTGCCGATTGTTTGGATATTGTCCGTCAGCTAAAGGACCTCAATATCCCCATTATCTTTGAACGGGAAAATCTGAACACCAGCAATATGGACGATGAATTTATCTTAACCGTCCTTAGTAGCATGGCGGAAAGTGAATCAAAATCAATTGCCGCTAACAACCGCTGGTCAATTCAAACTCGGATGGCCAATGGCTATTTTAAGGTTTCGACCCCTCCCTATGGCTATGACCGAAACTTTGAAATTATCCCGGACCAAGCCAAAGTAGTTAGAAAAATCTTTGTCGACTTTTTAAATGGTCAAAGTAGCCTAACAATCGCTAAAAACTTGACCGTTCCGGCACCATCCGTTGGTAAATGGAGCGATAGCACAATTCGAACTATGCTTCGTAATGAGTCTTATACCGGCAACCTGCGCTTGCAAAAGACTTATACCGACGATGCTTTCAACCGGCACATCAACTACGATGAAGAGACCATGACCTGGTATCAAGACCACCATGAACCTATTATTAGCCTTGATGAATTTGAACGAACCCAGGCTTTACTGATACAAAGAGCTAAGCAACGTAATACAAAATCCCGCAGCAAAAAGTACCGACAAAATTATCTTTTATCCGGTAAACTTAACTGCCAGTGCGGTGGTGCATTTAAGCGCCAAAAGAAGGCTAAGCGAATAACTTGGTCTTGCCAAATTCATATCAAGGACAAGAAGTCTTGCCCAGTTAAGCCGGTTGATGAACGCCAAATTGAAGTCGCCTTTGTGACCATGATAAATAAGCTTATCTTCAGTAGAACAAAACTTTTACAGCCTTATCTTCAAGCACTGCGAAACCAGCCAGCAAACCGGAAGTATAAGCGGATTAAAGAATTGGAATCAGCTATTTTAAGCAATACTGAAAAGCGTGATACCTTGATGACGATGCTATCTCAAGACTTGATCGAGCCCAAAGAAATGATGACCAAGACGACCAAACTAATCGACCAGTCCAATCAATATCGGCAAGAGCTGAGTAAACTCCGCTCTACAATTGGTAAAAATGACGGTCTGATTATTGCCACCCGTGAACTCCTAAATTACGTAGATAACCACCCAGTTCAGACTAAGTTTAATCCACAATTATTTAAAGAAACTGTGGAAAAAGTCACGATTGAAGATGATTCACACCTAGTTTTCCACATGTTCTGTGGATTAAATCTACCAGAAAGGATTTGAAGCCGATGAGTACCGTTACTTTTGGCTACCACATCAAAGATGGCACGATTGAAATTGACCCAGTTAATGGCCCCCGCGTTCAAAGTATTTTTAGGGACTATCTGAATGGTGACTCCCTGACGGATGTTGCCTTAAAAAATGGTTTTAAATTCCACGGTGCCGTCAAACGGATCCTAATCAATCAAACCTACCTTGGGGATAGGTACTATCCGCTGTTGATAACACCGGAAATTTTTAACCGCGTCCAAGCTGAACTTCATCAACGAGCTCTAAACTTAGGACGTACAAACTTACCAACACAGCAAGTGAAGTTTTATCCCCAAACTAAGTTCAAAATGAACCGATCACATCACCGGTACAATATTCCCGCTAAACAAGCTGAATACTTGTACCAGCTAATCGAAAGTGAGGAATCTTAAATGCCCAACAAAAAAATGAAAATCATTCCGGCCCGCCGCCATATCGGGAGCAAGCCGTTTCCCTTCGAAGAAGATATACCCAAATTAAGGGTAGCTGCCTATTGCCGGGTAAGTACCGAATACGAAGAACAAAACTCTACTACACCAACTACATCCTAAACCATGACGGTTGGGATCTAGTCAAGGTTTATGCCGATGATGGGATTTCTGGGACTAACACTAAAAAGCGGGAACAATTCAACCAAATGATTGAAGACTGCATGGCCGGTAAAATTGACCTTATCATTACCAAGTCAATTAGCCGTTTTGCCCGGAATACTCTCGATTGTCTCCACTACATCCGGCAACTAAAAGAAAAGAATATCGCCGTCTACTTTGAAAAAGAAAACATCAAAACCACTGACGCCAAGGGTGAAGTTCTTTTAACAATTATGGCTTCCCTAGCCCAGCAAGAAAGCCAATCTTTATCACAAAACGTTAAGCTTGGCCTGCAATATCGCTACCAACAAGGAAAAGTCATGGTTAACCATAATTGGTTCCTTGGCTACACCAAAGATGAGGACGGCCACCTAATTGTTGACCCCGAACAGGCCAAAATAGTGAAACGCATCTACTACGAATATTTGGAAGGCTATTCTTGCAAACAAATTGCGCGGCGTCTAACTGATGATGGCATCCCCAATGGCGCCGGCAATACTAAATGGGGCGATTCCAACATCGCTTCAATTCTCAAAAATGAAAAGTATATCGGCGATGCTCTTTTACAGAAGTCATACACTATCGACTTTTTAACCAAAAAGCGGATTCGCAACCAAGGGATTATGCCCCAGTACTACATCAAAGATGACCATGAGGCAATCATTCCTAAAGAGCTCTTCCGCCGGGTGCAAGAAGAAAGAAAACGCCGTCGGGCAGGAATCAAGGTTCCCTGTGGTAAAACGAGGCACTACAATAACCGCACCTGCTTTTCCCTAAAAGTATTCTGCGGCCGCTGTGGAGATATTTATCACCGTGTTGCCTATAACTACTCTGATGAGCATGGGCAAGTCGTAAAATGGCTTTGTATGACTGGTCATGACCATGATCTCATGACTTGCCATGGACGCGCCATCTCTGAACGACAATTAAAAGAAGTCTGCTTAAGAGCCTTTAATAAAATTATTGAACCTAACAAAGCATTCAGGGCCAAACTACAAAATAATATCCGTCATGCAATTAGCCAAGTAAATGAAGAACAAGCAACCAAATTAGACCGTGAACTAGACCGCCTACAAATTCTTTTAATCAACCAAGCGCCCCATTCCAAGGATTATGACAAAATTGCGGATGAATTCAACAAGGTTCAGCAACAACGCTATGAACTTCAGTTAACCCTTGATCGTCAAAATGAGGTCGTTCAGAAAAATGTTAACCTACAAAATTTCATTGATACCAATAGTAAGCAACTTAATGAATTTGATGAACACCTTGTTCGGCAATTAATCAAAAAAATCACCATTCAGGAAACCTACTGCGAAGTAGAATTCCAAAATGGCGATTCAATAAAAATTAACCTGTAAATAAATTCTAACACAATGCCCTGGTAGTAGCTTGGCTATTATCAGGGTTTTATTCGTCATCCGTAAAAAAGCTCTTCAGCTTGTATGTTGTCACAGGCTCTACATAGTAGTGGTATTTAGCCACTAAGTCACAAATCTTGTCCCCATTGATGAGCGTGATTATCCGGGTACCGGCTTTAGCGGTTTTCATGGCTTCACGGGTAAAGTCGGAAGTCGTGATGAAGATTCCGTACTCGGCATTGTACTTATCCATTGCTCCGCGGAACTTGTCAATTTCTGGTGCAGAAACTTTGCCGTCCCAACGCTTAGCTTGTAAGGCCACCCGGGTTGTCCGAAAGTCATCTGAAGTGATGTAACCAAAACCATCTAGGCCACCGTCTCCGACATAACGGACACCGATATTGTCATCAAGGTCAACTCCCATGTGAAGTAGCAAGCCACGACTAAACATTTCAAACTTCTGTGGTGACATCTTGGCTAAGGCTGCTAACAATTCAGATTTCCAGGGTTCTTCTTCAGTCTCTTCCTCTATATCATTATCATTAGCTGAGTTCTCATCTAATTTTTTCCATACATCGCGCATTGGATTAAAGTTCTCCGGCTTAATCATCCGTCCTTTTTCTGATAACTCGAGTTTACGATTATCATCAGTGAGAATAAAACCGGTCGTAATCAAATGTTTAACCGCAAAGTTAAAGCGATAATCAAACGGGTGGTATGTGGCGCATGTTTTCTTTGACTTCTTAACTTCATCGACCTTCTCCTCTGAAATTGCTTCGGAGTGATCGCGAATCTCACGTTTAACTTCCTTGCGCGTTACTTGACCACCTAGCGCTTGCATTGCTTTTAGTACTTCTCCCATAATCAGACTTTCTAATTTTACACTCCCATTCATGCCTTACCCCCCTTCCTAAAAGTTGCACTCTAACTTTTTAACTGTCATAGTTTTGGATTTCGTCCACTCAATTTATTAGAAATCACTCACTATCCTCGTTTGAACACTATCCCCCCTACCCCGCACCAGTCAAGGGATAGCGCAATCCGAGGCCAGCGGGCCAGCCAACCCTTTAGTAAATTTTAATCGATTTGTGTCCGTTCTAGGACGGTTATGGACTCAACGTGCGGGGTCTGAGGGAACTGATCAACTGGCTGGATTGGCTTGACGACATGATAGCCGACAGAGGCAAAGCGCTGCAGGTCGCGGACCAAAGTGGCCGGATTGCAGCTGACATAAATAATCTTAGCTGGCGCCATCTTGCCGGCAGCATCGATCAAGGTTTCATCAAGACCTTTACGCGGCGGGTCAACGATCAAGACATCGGGCTTCAACCCTTCTTTTTGCCACTTGGCCATCTGTTCTTCGGCCTTACCCACAACAAATTCGGCATTTTCGATCTGGTTGGCCTTGGCGTTTTGTTTTGCATCTTCAATCGCGGCTGGGACGATCTCAACCCCATAGACCTTTTTGGCATGCTTGGCCACCGCCAAAGAAATCGTGCCAATGCCACAATAGGCGTCAATTACAGTCTGCGTGCCATCCAGTCCGGCTGCTTCAATTGCTGTTTGATAAAGCTTTTCGGTCTGTTGCGGATTAACCTGGTAAAACGATAATGGCGAAATAGTAAAGTCAATACCTAAAAGCTGATCATGAATCGTATCACTGCCCCAAAGCGTATGATTTTCCAAGCCTAAAAGTTTGTTCGTCCGCTTGGTGTTGATGTTTTGCACGATGCTCTTAACCTCTGGCACCCCGCTGACGATCCCGGCTACGATTTCTTCGGCATGCGGCAACTGTCTGGTATTGGTAACCAGCACCACCATGATCTCATGACTATAGTAGCCGCGGCGGACCATGACCGTTCGAATGCAGCCGCGACCAATTCTTTCATCATAGGCACGAATGTTGTATTTACGCAGCAGATCACGTACCACCAAAATAGCAGCGTCGATTTTAGGATCTTGAATATAAAAATCTTCAATCGGCACCAAATCATGACTGCCCCGTTTATAAAACCCAGTCTGCAGCTGGCCCCGCATATATTTAACCGGTACCTGCGCCTTGTTGCGGTAGTGATATGGCTGGTCCATCCCCATTGTTGGCATGACTTTTAATTCATCCAAATGAGCTTTTTTGAGCAGTTCTTCAATCTGATGCTGCTTGAATTTCAGCTGTGCCGGATAGCTAAGAATTCCCAGGGGAGCGATGCCTGTTTTCAAATAACGAGCATCATTGATCTCAACTCGATCCGGACTCTTGGTCAACAGCTGCTGCAGCTCGCCCCAGGCAAACTTGGTCGTCACCTTAACTACCTTGATTTCGGCCTGCTCACCTGGCAAGACGTATGGAACAAAGATCGGGTAGCCTTCAACCTTGATGACGCCGTTGCCTTCATAAGTCAGGTCCGCCACCGTTGCCGTCAATACCTCGCCTTTATGAACCGGTACATTGATTTTTGCCATGTTTCTCTCCTTTAGCAAACACAGGGACTGCTGACAAGATTGCCCGCAGCCCCTGTTTGGTTTCAATTATTTTTGAGATGCTTCATCATCGTGAATATTGTCGACTTCACGTACAAAGTCATCTTCCACGCGCTTCATATCCGGTGACACGGTAATTGCATCATCCGGAATCTCATCAAGGTTGGCAACTACTTCCAAGTGCTGCTTGAGGTTGCGGAAATGCATCGGCGCGTCGCCACCATACTCGCCATCCAAATTGATCATCACGCGATCTTCTGAATTGACGGGCGTTATGTCGATCTCGCTGGCCTTGGCGTAAATAATGCCAGGATCGCCAATATGCTTACCTTGCAGTGCCTTGGCCATCAAGCGCATCATGCCGATCAGACTGCTCTCCTTGACAATGATCATCGTGAACTTGCCATCATCAAGCGCGGCGTCCGGTACGATCTGTTCAAAGCCGCCAACGGAATTGGTCAGCGCGATCAGAATCGTAGAAGCCTGGCCACGGTATTCATGACCATCGTACTTGATGTCCATTTCAACCGGCTTGATTCTTGGCAGCAGTTCGGCCCCTTTCGCCAGATATGCCAAATAACCAAACAGCGACTTCATCTGTGAAGGCACCTCATAGGTCAGTTCCGTCAAGGTCCCCCCAGCCGCGATGTTCATAAAGTAGTTGTCGCCAGCTTGACCAATATCGATCTTGAACTTTTTGTTTTTGCGCAAGATCAGCTTGGCCGCGGCGATCGGATCATCACGCGGAATCCGCAGGGCACGTGCATAATCGTTGGTCGTCCCCGCCGGAATAATCGCCAGGGCAGGACGATGCTCAAGTCCGGCAATCCCGTTGACGACCTCGCTTAACGTCCCATCGCCACCGGCAGCTACGATCAGGTCAAAGCCTTCCTTAGCCGCGCGCGTTGCTTCGTTCTTAGCCGAATTAGGCGCCGGCGTCGTGGCAAACGCACTGGTTTCATAGCCCGCCTGTTCATAGACCGCTAAGATGTCAACCAGGTCGTTGCGCATGGCTTCACGCCCCGACGTCGGGTTATAGATAATCCGTGCTCGTTTTCGCATAGTTTCCTCCGCCATCAAATCAGTTTACTTTTCGTTCAAGGCCTTCATCAAAAGCTTGTTGACCACGCCTGGGTTAGCCTTACCGCGCGTCTGCTTCATAATCTGACCAACTAAGAAGCCGACAGCCCGATCCTTACCATTCTTGTAGTCTTCAATCGACTGTTGGTTGTTGGCCAAAACATCATCAACGATTGGCTGCAGCTTGGCTGGGTCGGAAAGCTGTACCAGACCATTCTTTTCTGCGTAGGCAGCTGGTTCTTGACCATCCAGAATTCCTTTAAAGACTTTCTTGGCCATCTTAGAAGAAATCGTGCCATCATCGATCAGCTTGATCATCCCTGCCAGGTTGGCCGGCGTCAGCTTGGTATCCTGCAGATCAACCTGCTTGTCGTTTAAGTAGCTGTTGACGTCGTTCATCAGGTAGTTGGCAGCTTTCTTTGGATCAGCTCCCAAGGCAATCGTAGCCTCAAAGAAGTCAGACATTTCCTTGGTCTGCGTTAATACCATGGCGTCGTATTCGCTCAAGCCCAGATCGTTGGTGTAGCGAGCGCGCCGTTCACCAGGCATTTCTGGCATGGCATCTTCAATTTCTTGGATCCATTCATCGCTGACTTCCAGAGGTGGAATATCAGGTTCTGGGAAGTAACGATAGTCGTCGCTTCCTTCCTTGGTCCGCATTGAGATCGTTTCGCCGGTTGCCTCATCAAAGCGCCGCGTTTCTTGAGCAATCGTGCCGCCAGCCATGATGACCTTTTCATGCCGTTGCTGTTCAAAGTTCAGTGCCTTCTTGACGAAATTGAAACTGTTGATGTTCTTCATTTCCGTCTTGGTACCATACTTGTCGGAGCCGATTGGACGAATCGAGATGTTGGTGTCGACCCGCATCGAGCCTTCTTCCATCTTAACGTCAGAGATCCCAGTAAACTGAATCCGCTGCCGCAAAGCTTCCAAGTAGGCCACCGCTTCTTCTGGCGAGGCAATGTCTGGTTTGGAGACGATTTCGATCAAAGGCGTGCCCTGCCGGTTCAAGTCCACGTAAGAGTAGTTGCTCGTGTGGGTGTTCTTGCCGGCATCTTCTTCAATGTGCATTTCCTTGATCCCGATTTTTTTCTTCTTGCCATTAACCTCAATTTCAATCCAGCCATCATGTGCGATTGGCGTTTCGGATTGGGTTACCTGGTAGGCCTTAGGGTTATCAGGATAGAAGTAGTTCTTCCGGTCAAAGTGCATGTGCTTTGAGATTTGGGCGTGCAGTGCCAGACCAGCCATAATCCCATCCCGCACGACGCCTTTGTTCAACGTTGGCAGCGTACCTGGGTAGGCCCAGTCGATAACATTGGTGTTGGCATTGGGCTCGTCACCAAATTCTACTGGCGTTGGACTGTAGATTTTAGAGTGGGTCTTCAATTCCACGTGGACTTCAAGCCCAATGGTCGTTTCAAAGTTCATCTTAGTCTTGACCCCCTAACTTTGGCATTTGTTTGTGGAAGTCGGTCGTCTGTTCAAAGACATAACCGGCATTGTAGATCGTTTGTTCATCAAAGGCCTTGCCGATGATGTGCAGACCAACTGGCAGACCATTGTCAAAGCCGGCTGGCAGAGACATTGCCGGCAGCCCAGCCATGTTAACGGGAACGGTCAGAATATCGTTCATGTACATCGTCTTTGGATCAGCAATTTCAGAACCAATCTCAAAGGCTGGGTTAGCGCCGGTTGGTCCCATGATCAGATCATGGTCCTTCAAAACGTTGGCAAAGTCTTGCGCAATCAGTGTCCGAATCTTAGCAGCCTTGTTGAAGTAGGCATCGTAGAAACCAGCGGAAAGCGAGAACGTCCCCAGCATGATCCGACGCTTGACTTCATCACCAAAGCCCTGCGTCCGTGACTTGACGTAGACTTCTTCCAGCGTTTTGGCATCCGGTGCTCGGAAGCCGTAACGAATTCCGTCATAACGCTGCAGGTTGGATGAAGCTTCTGATGAGGCCAGGATGTAGTAGGCTGGCACGCCGTATTTGGTATGCGGCATCGAAACATCCGTATCAATGATGGCACCCAGTTCTTCAAAGTGCTTTAAGGCGTTATTGATTACCGCCCGCACGCCTGGCTGAATTCCTTCGTCCAGATATTCTTTTGGCACGGCAATTCTAAGCCCCTTGACATTCGTGTTTTCGTTCAGGCTGGCAGCCCAGTTTGGCACTTGACGATCTGAAGAAGTCATATCGTGATCGTCTTGTCCACTGATGATTTCCGTCAGCAACGCGTTGTTTTTAACGCTGTTGGTAATCCAGCCAATCTGGTCAAAGCTGGAGCCAAATGCAATTGCCCCCCAGCGTGAGACCCGGCCATAAGTTGGCTTCAAGCCGACCACGTTATTGTATGATGATGGCATTCGAATTGAGCCACCCGTATCGGTTCCCAAAGCACCAATGACGTCACCCGCCGCAACGGCAGCCGCCGAACCACCTGAAGAACCACCAGGAACCCGCGTCAGATCCCAAGGGTTGTGGGTCGTAAAGAAGGCCGAGTTTTCCGTTGAGCCACCCATGGCAAACTCATCCAGGTTGGTCTTACCAACATTAATGAAGTCTTGGGCATTCAGCTTTTCAATTACCGTAGCATCATAGATTGGCGTAAAGTTTTCCAGCATCTTGGAGGCCGCCGTCGTCTTTAAGCCCTTGGTTACGATGTTGTCCTTGACTGCCAGTGGTACCCCAGCCAGCAGCTTGTCTGCCGCGATTTCTTCATTGTCGATTGCTTCGGCACGCTTTAAAGCTTCATCTTCATTCAGCGTGATAAAGGCCTTGACGTCATCATCAGTTTCTTTGATCCGGTCAAAGGCTGCCTTGGTCAGTTCCTTGGCGCTGATTTTTTTGGTCTGCAGGTCTTCATGCAGCTGAGTCAAGTCGGTTTCATTGAACTTCATTATTCGCCGTCCTCACTTTCATCATCCATGATTGCTGGCACCTTAATCAAGCCGCCTTCCGTGTCGGGAGCATTTTTAAGCAGGGCTTCTCGCTCGTTGCTCTTGACTGCAACGTCTTCACGCATAACGTTGACGCGATCCGTTGGCGAATACATTGGTTCCACGCCATCAGTATTCTGCGCCTGCAGTTCTTCAAACATATCGATGATGCTGCCCAGTTGTGGGGTGAACTTAGCAAGCTCGGCATCATTGAATTCTAGTTTGGCCAATTCGGCAACGTGCTTAACCTGCTGCTGATCGATCTGACTAGCCATTCTTTCTCCTCTTTTCCTTAAGTTAGGTATTGCATACGTTCATCTATTTTATCACACAAAGCCCGCTGTTTTTAGCAAAAACGCCACCGCAAGCGCGATGACGTTTAAATTTTATTAATATGAGCTAAAGACGTGGGTCCGGAAGGTATTTGAACCAGAATCACGGTAGACGACCGCCTGCATTTCAGAAGACGATTGAATCTTGATATCGATTGGAATTCCATTTGGCAGATACTTCTTGGCCGCGCGTGCAATATATTGCGTAAAGCTCTGCACTTCAGACTGGCTGTAGAACTGCGTCGTAACCGTAATGTGCATCCCCGAAAGCGTGCCATTCTGATATTGGGCCTGAGCCGTCACGCCGCTGAGGTTCGGGAAGAAACTTTGAATCTGACTCTTGAAGTTGGAGAAGCTCGTGTTGTCAGTCTCATTGTCGCTGTTGGTTGAAGTAGCGTCACTGGCTTTTGGCAGCACCTTGGTTGAGTAGTTCAACTTCTTCCAGCTCTTGATGGTATTGCCGTTGTTCTTGCTATAGGCAAAGAAGCTGCCCCCAACCAGGCTGTCGTTTGGCGCTTGCTTGTACAATGCAATAACGATCGGCACGTTTTTAAGCGCGGACTTTTTGCGCAACCGCGTTAAGATCTTTTGAGCAGCAATCTTACCCTGCTTTTGAATTTCAGCATCCGAAAGCTTCTTTTGGTAGGTAGGACCGTCCGTTGTCTTTTGGTAGTAGTAGACCGAGTTGATCCCAATCCCAATGGTAATTCCCTTTAAGGTCAGCGAATTGCCGTTTTGCTGCATGAAGTCTTGTTCTTCAATCTGCTGAACGTATTCTGGGTTCGGATCGCTCTTTTTACCCTGGGCGGCGTTTAAACCGGTTGGATTGCTCTTGGTTTTGCGTCCCAGCCAGTTTTCAATCGTATCCGTACTCAGATACTGGCCTTCTTGGAAAATATAGCTCTTAGTCGAAAAGACCTTTTTGGAAACTTCCGTCAAGCCGGTTTCAAAACTCTTTAGGTTGTAGCTGTTGTCATTTTGGTTGATATTGACACCACGCGCCTTGCTGACCTTGTAATGGCCATTTTGAATGACGCCTTGATACTGACCACTGGCAGTCCCCGTCGTCGTAAGCTTGCTGGATGACGAAGAGGTTTTCTTTCCAATGCTGCATGAGGCCAAAAGTACCGTGCTCATCAACACGACTACCGTCAGCGTCAGCTTTTTTAGCTTCTGTAGTTTCACGTTAATCCTCCTTCATCGCTTGAGCAAATCGGCTCTCATTCCAGACCTCGACTCCCAGATCCTGGGCCTTGGTAAGCTTGGAGCCAGCCTTTTCTCCAGCGATGACCAAATCTGTTTTTTCGACACGCTGCCGGTTACGCTGGGCACCGCGTTCTTCCAACCATTGCTTTGCTTGATCGCGCGTCATTTCATTGAGCTTGCCCGTCAAGACCACGCGCTTGCCCTGCCATTCTTTGGCCGCCGCGCTGTCTTGAGCGATCGGCGCTGGTCCATGGTATTCCAGATTGACACCGGCCGCCTGCAGCTCTTGAATCAATTCCTGCACCTGCTCGTTGGCAAAATAGTTTTTCAGACTGTCGGCAATCGTTGGCCCAATCGTGTTGATCTCGGCAATCGATTCCTCATCGGCTGCTATTATTGCTGCCAGAGAGCCAAAATGCTGGGCTAAGATGCGAGCCGCCTTGGCACCGACATGACGAATGCCCAAGCCAAACAATAGACGCTCAACAGAATTATTGCGACTGTTGGCAATCGATGTCAATAGGTTATTAGCCGATTTGGGTCCAAATTTATCTAATGTTAATAATTGGTCATAGGTTAAACGATACAGATCGGCAACATCATGAACCAAATGACGATCCCAGAGCTGCTCAATTACTCTTGGTCCCAGATGGTCGATGTTCATGGCATTGCGTGAGGCAAAATGAACCAGACCTTCTTTTACCTGTGCCGGACACATTGGATTGATGCAGCGCAGCGCTACCTCATCATCCAGGTGAACCAGTTTGGATTGACAGACCGGACAAAGCGTTGGAATCTCATATGGCTGACTGTCAACCGGACGCTTATTTAAGATAACACGTGAGATCTCAGGAATGATATCACCGGCCTTATGCAATAGAACCGTATCACCCAGGCGAATGTCCTTGTCTTTTAGATAGTCGGGATTATGCAGAGAAGCCCGGCTAACCGTCGTCCCAGCCAGCTGAACCGGATCCATCACTGCAGTCGGCGTGACGTTGCCCGTTCGACCAACCGTCCACTCAATATCTCTGACTACGGTAGCCTGCTCTTCAGGTGGGAACTTATAGGCAATCTCCCAGCGCGGTACTTTAACCGTCGCGCCCAGTGCCTCTTCAACGGCGAGATCGTTGACTTTTTCGACAATCCCGTCAATTCCATATGGCAGATCATCGCGCTTGGCCGTGTATTCATTGATATAGGCCTTGATTTCTGCTTCATTATGCACGACACGATTAAATTCATTGACGTGAAATCCTAATTGCCGCATCTTATCCAAAGCCTGGGCCTGAGTCTTGACACCCAGCTTTTCATATTCGGGAATGTAGTACATGAAAGTATCCAGTTCTCGTTTGGCGGTAACTTTGGCATCCAGCTGCCGCAGACTGCCAGCCGCGGCGTTTCTTGGGTTGGCAAACGTTGGCAGTCCATTGGCTTCGCGTTCCTCGTTTAATTTAGCAAACGCGGCTTTGGGCATGAAGCACTCACCACGAAATTCCAGTGACAATGGCTCGGCAAGCTTTTGCGGAATCGATTTGATGGTTTTGACGTTTTCAGTGACGTCCTCGCCAGTCATCCCGTTACCCCGTGTTGAACCCTGCACGAGACGACCATTTTCATAAACCAGTGACAAAGAAAGGCCGTCAATCTTCAGTTCCAGATTATATTCTGTCGTCCCGGTAAAATTAGGGTTATCCTGCTGGCGAGCATTAAAGTCCATTAATTCGGCGACGGAAAAGACATCCCCCATCGAAAGCATTGGAATGGCATGTTCGACTTTGGTCAAGACGGTTTCCGCTGCGCCCCCGACTTTTTGCGTTGGCGAATCAGGCGTGATCAGTTCGGGGAAACGATTCTCAATGTCAACCAGCCGCTGATAATTACGGTCATAAACATAGTCCTCAACGGTAGGCGCATCCTGTTCATAATATTCCTTACCCCACTGCAGCAGCTGGGCTTTCAACGGACCGATTTCTGCCGTGGCTTCTTTGAGTGTCAAGTCATTGACTGATTTTTGTTCTGTCATTGCAGACCTCGCTTTTAATTAACCTTGGTAATTGGCGCAAACTGAGCTAGCAAGCGTTTAACGCCCTCGTTTGGAAAGGCAATATCCAATTCCATGTCGTTGCCTGAGCCATTGACGGAAACGACCATGCCTTGTCCCCATTTCTTATGCTGAACCTTGTCGCCGACTTTCCAGGCCTTCTTATCAGCCCCAGTTCCCGTACTTTCCTGCTTAGCTGAGTGCTTTAGGCCATGTGCACGCCGCTGAGCCGTAAAGGTTGTTGCCTGAGCAGCTGCCTTGGCAAACGGCGTGTTCATACTCTTAGCCTTGCCCGAGCCGTCCGCGTTTTCAAATTTGATCAGATCATCATTGATTTCTTCGACGAACTGCGAAGGCTGATTGCGCTGCACGCGACCATAGAGCATCCGTGAGTAGGCATTGGTCAGATACAGCTTGCGTTTGGCCCGCGTAATGCCGACATATGCCAGCCGACGTTCTTCTTCCAATTCCTTTTCATTGCTCAAGGAACGATAGAGCGGGAAAATGCCTTCTTCCATTCCAACCAAAAAGATCACCGGAAATTCCAGACCCTTAGCAGCATGCAAGGTCATCAAGGTTACCTTAGGCGCTTCTTCATCAACGTCATCCTGATCAGAAACCAGTGCCAAATCAGACAGGAAGTTCATAAGCTTTTGCCGATTATCGCCTTCATCTTCGCCATGCTTTTGATCATATTCTTGAGTTACCGATTTGAATTCTTCCAGGTTTTCCTGCCGGGTTTGCGCCTGCAGATCATTTTCGGCTTTCAGCATCTGCAGATAGCCGCTCTTGGTCAAAATCTCATCGGTCAGTTCAGTAATGGTTAGATAATCGGCTTCTTTGGTCAGATCAGCCATCAAACGGCCAAAGTCTTCTATTTTAGCTCGAATCCGCGCGCTGATCGCATTGGCCAGCGTGACGTTTTGAGCGGCTTCTAATAGCGACCAGCCATTCTCATTGGCAAACTGCCGCAATTTATCAACGCTGCCTGGGCCGATCCCACGTTTAGGCGTATTGACGACCCGCTCAAAGCTCATGGCATCGCGAGGGTTGACAATCAAAGTCAGATAAGCCAGAAGGTCACGAATTTCTTTACGATCATAGAACTTATGGCCACCAACCATGGTATATGGTACGGTTGACTTCATAAACGTTTCTTCGATCATCCGTGACTGGGCGTTGGTCCGGTATAAAACGGCAAAATCGTTATAGTGGTAGCCGTGCTCTTTAATCTCGGCTTGAATCTTGCTGACGACAAACTGGGACTCATCATGTTCATTTTGGGCCCGATAATAAGAAATCTTGTCGCCAGTACCGTTTTCCGTCCACAGATTCTTTTCCTTACGAACCAGGTTGTTGGCAATCACTTCGTTGGCTGCTTTTAGAATCGTCTGAGTTGAGCGGTAGTTTTGTTCCAGCATGACGGTGTGTGCTTCTGGATAATCGCGTTCAAAATTCAGAATGTTGTTCATGTTGGCCCCCCGCCAGCCGTAGATTGACTGGTCCGCATCCCCGACTACGCACAGATTCTTGTATTTAGCCGCCAGCAGCGTAACCAGTTGATACTGTGCGTCATTGGTGTCTTGATACTCGTCAACGTGAATATAGTGGAACTTATTTTGATAATATTCCAGCGTTTCTGGATCCTTTTCAAACAGCTCAATAGTTTTCATGATCAAATCATCAAAATCCAGCGCCTGACTGTCTTCCAGTTCCTTTTGATAAAGCACGTAAGCCTTGGCCACGATTTGATTGAGCGGATTATTGGCATGACTGTTAAGCGCTGCATAGTCTGTTGCCGTCTGCATTGCGTTTTTGGCGTTAGAAATTGCACTCAGGATTGCCCGTGGATCATATTTTTTAGTATCAACGTTCAGCTCGCTGCAGATCCGCTTCATCAAGGTTCGCTGCTCGCTGGTGTCGGCAATCGTAAAGGCACGGTTATAGCCCAGCTTGTCAATATCACGCCGCAGGATTCGCACACACAGCGCATGAAAAGTCGAAACCCAGATATCACGAGCGCTTTCGCCTAACAGCTTGCCCACCCGCTCCTGCATTTCACGGGCGGCCTTGTTGGTAAAAGTAATTGCCAAGATATTCCAAGGGTTGACCCCCTGCTCTTCAATTAAGTAGGCTACTCGATGCGTCAGAACTCGGGTTTTACCTGAACCGGCTCCAGCCATGACCAAAAGCGGCCCTTCCGTAGTTAAAACGGCTTCTGCCTGCTTATCATTCATTCCTTGCAGTAATTGACTTGTCACGCCGTATTTCCATCCTCTCTTAAAATTATCGTAGACTTTATTATAGCAAATTCCCGTGGCTCATTAAAAAACGAGCAACGATTGCTCAGCGCTGCTCGCATAAAGGTTATTGCTGATCAGGAGCCGGGTTTGAATCGGTTGATGTTTTTTCATTCCAAACCTCGGTATCCTCGATTTGATGCTGTAGTTCTTCCAGGCTGGACTTACCGACTGCCCAGACGAATCCAGCTACTGCTTGCGGATCCTCCCGCACTTCGGTAAAGAAACGATAGTGCCAGTTGTCTTTTAACAGCCATTGCCGCTGCAGGGCTGCGCGTTGTGCTACCCGTGCCAGCATCATCACGGTCGGCTGCAGCGTCTGAACCTCAAAAAGCGGCATTCCGGCAATTGCCCGCAAAAGCTTCTCATTTTGCTTAACATTAGTGGCATA
>OOBU01000432.1_pt1 | contig 19623 bp, 16 predicted proteins | sample 1671501 | NCBI WGS metagenome assembly OOBU01 (sample SAMN06348163, study PRJEB24527) | human gut metagenome | biome: human gut; feature: ankylosing spondylitis patient; material: feces | host: Homo sapiens | place: China | collected 2015-10
GTTTTGAGAGCGTTTTAGGGTATTTTTGCAAAGGGTGGTTTTTTAACAGCCACTAAATACAGAAATTACCCTGGGAATATTTTTATTAGAGTTTGCCGGGATGTTTGCTCATGGATGGATTTATAGTCATTTCATTTTGAAGAAGGATTTCAGCTTTAAGATTTTTAATACACGAATGATGAAGTGCATTTTTGTTATTGCATTTATCATGGGTATGCAATTTTTGATTATCTTTAGTTATCATTTATATTTATTGCAGTTTGTTAAGTTAATAGGATACTTATGGAGCTAGATTATGAAAGAAGACTACAGATATTAGCAGCAGCCTTCAAATGGAAATAATTCATTGCAAATAGAGGCATGATTATGAATATTTTGAAATATATGAAAAAGCATTTAGGTGTTAGTGGAACTGTGCTGCTAATAGGAATAATTACTGGTTTTTGGGCTATATATCTAGATATAAGAGGGTTAGCCTATGTTTCCATTATTTTTTGTGGAGTTAGTTTATTGATTAATAAAGATGGAAATATTAACTTGTAATTTTACGGTGATGGATTGAGGCTTTGTTATGGAAATTACAGATAGAATGACTTTTTTTACAAGCATTATTGCCATTATTGGATATATTGGCCTTGTAATTATGATTAGTCATAATGAATTCAAAGACAGAACCTTTAAATTGAATAATCTATGTATCTATGCAATTATCTTATTAATTCTTATTGGAGCGATACTTATGCTTGCTGTTGGAACACTAATCTATAGTACAGACGTTTTATCAAAGCTTATGTATTCATTGGATGACGAAGATATTTTTAAATTAAGCGTATTTTGTGATATGTTATCAATTTGGGATATTGGCTTGGCAGGAAAAATCTATAGGAACCATTTCAAATCGCATAAATATGACTTAAGTGAACGGAAGAGCGAGAGACATTGGAAGTGGGGAGCTATAGTCACAATATTAATTCAATTTTTTATAACATATTTATATAGAGATGTGTTTATAACTCTTATCAATATTTTATAGTAAAGCGTATTCTCCTCCATGGAACTTTTTGCGCCCTTTTGGGAGACATGGGTACAGGAGAGGTTTTGGCGGATACCTTATTCTTTCCGCATAAATCTTTCACGCAAAAAGGCCTCACAGATATCTGTGAAGCCTTTTTTGACATGGAAAAGAGCATACCACAGGGTAGGCATTCCGTCCTGCCTTAACTTTACCCCTGGCCGTTATGTTCTTTATTTTCCATTTTTCAGTGCACTGAAGTGAAGCAGCTTCCTTTCTGTCCCCTCCCTCCTGCTCCATGGATGGGCGCCTGCAGGATTTCCGAGGGGACTTCGCCGGTGCTGTTTCTATAGGGATAGTCACGGGGATGGGGACACGGTATCAGGGGAGGGAGCAATCATGGCGGGGGAGGAGTATAATAAGAGATAAATTAAAGATTTAGATGAAGTAATAAAAAGAGGGAATCATGACAATCAGTGATATTTTGAGCTGGCACATACTGGGTGGATTTGAAATCATGGCATTGCTCTTGGCATTAGCCATTATTTATGAAAATATCAGAAACAGGATAACAGATGTTTTTTTATATATAATTCCTCTTATTTTGATTTTGTTAAGCGGGCTCATTATTATCATGGTCCAACTGTTTGATACCTCTGGTTTGACATGTGCTATAATTGGAATTAAGACTGAAATGGATAAGGAAACTGTTATTCTGATTTTCCTGATTCTGGGATTTATAGATTGTTGTGCCGTCTTATGGTATTATGGTCGTTTTGGCCCCGAATCGAATAATTTAAAATATAGAAATGAAAAAGAACGGCGGCAAGCGTTATACAAAGTGCTAGGGCTTATTTTGCTTAATGCTGGATGGTTGTATCTTTTTAAAAATTTATTTTTCATAACAGTCCGGGAAGTATATGGCTTTATCTATACAACATTTTAGCTGGTTGGATAGTGCATTATAGCGTTCAATTTAGCGAAAGATATTACTATTTGGCAACGGAGAGGAAGAATATAGAAATGGCATTGCCTGTGCCAAAGAACGCCACTTTCCCGGGCAGCACTCTTACTAAAGAATAACCGTTATATGACAGTGAAGGATAAATATTGAAGAGTCTCCTCAAAAGAGAAAGTATATTATGAAAATCTCAATAAAGATGAATCGAGGAAAGTGATGATATTCAAGACTGATTCCACCTGGTTTACAGCAGTGATCATTGATTTGGGATGCATTCTTCTTGTGGGAATATCTTTCTTCTATAATTTTATAAAGAGAATCAGAAATCCTTTATTTTATCTGATTCCTGCAGCTTTATTTCTCCTATCAGGGGTGCAGTGTTCTATGCTTCAGGTTTTATGGGCAACAAACATAACGGCTTTAATAAGTGGATTTGGGCATAATATGAATAGCGGAGTCATTATTATTTCTTTTGGAATATTAATGCTTTCTGATTTGTGTGCAGGTGGGTTATATTATGAATATAACCTCAAAATAGTGCCAGCTGGAAACTACTGGAATAGGAAAAATTTTAAGTGGTTAGTGTATCTAATTCTGCTGATTCTGGCTAACTTTGGCTATTTATATTTATGGAGAGAAGTTTTTGGGGTTATGCCTGAAATTCTATACAATGCATTTCTACATGATTAAAACAAAATCAATTTACAAGGACAGGCTGACTCTACCACCAGGGCAGCTATTGCACCGGGGAAAATCGTTATTACCGATACAAAGAACCAGAAACAGGATGTCACCGGACTGGATAGAAATACCAGGGACAGCCTGAATCAGCTGAAAGCTATCTTTGATAAGACAAAGGCAGAAGAGCGGAAACAGCTGGTAAGAGAAATGAGCATCGTAGGCAATGAAGCCATTCACGAACTGGCTGCAAGAAACGGCTGGGGTGAAGGTTCTATAGAAAAGACCGCCCTCCATGGCCTTCTTGGCGCCATGACAAGCAAAGCAGCCGGAAGCAGTGCCCTTGTTGGCATCCTTTCCGGTGGTGTGCAGGAATATGCCATGGGATACCTGCATAACCATATGCCAAAAGGCTGGGCAGCAAACCATCCCGATGAAGCATAGATGATATTTCATACTCAATTAAGAATTTAGATGATTATATGCAGGGATTTGGTGGCTGAGAAAGTTATGTACTGGAAATATTTAATGCTTAAAAAAATGGGCATAAATCAAAGCTAATAATGAGAATATACATATCCATAAGGGAGAAAGGAGCAAAGCAATTGATTTGGAGGCTCTTGTTTTCGTGTATCCTGGCAGTGATTCTTGTCTTCTGTAATGTTAATTCTTTTAAATTAGATAAGACAGAATACTATGGCGATTTTAGATATAAATTAATTTCTAATATGGTATTGATTGACAATTTGACCGATGTTGTTATTGAGGCCCACTGCTTTTCTTTATATTTTGACTATCCTTATATATACACATATGGTATTACCGGATATGCTAAAACAGGCGTGCTGCCTGTTTTTACCTCGAATGTGAAAATCATCAATCAATCATATTATGATACGCTTACAAATGAGAAGTTTAGCTATATTGTTAGTAGTTTGAATGAAATAACCGGGTCATATGTTAGTAAAATAAAAGTATATAATGATTTTGGCAATGCCACTAATAAGGATATATGCATATATAAAATGCTTAAGGTCGAAGGGGAAACAAAGAAAGAGGCGTTCGTTCGCAGGCAGACGGATGAAAAGGAACCACTGAAAAAGATGTATGAGGTTCGAATAAGCGGACTAAATCAATTAAATCAATTGCTTACGGATTCTTGAAACTAAAATAGTTAATGCAAGGCTAAAGCTAGACCCCTGTATATGACTGCCAGCAAAATGCAGAAATGGTGCCAAGTTTTGCTTTCTCCACATATTGCCTATTTCTGGGGCCGTATTTATGTATGATATATAATCCTTTTAGCCAGTATGTAAAACCCTGCGAAAGGCAGGTTGTGAGCCATGATGTCATGATTATTGAAGCCTGAATCGGTGATAAAGCTCCAGGCTAAACTTGTAATCCTCAGGAGCAATGAAAAGATAAAAAATTCCCGGTTCTACGTGCTGTACAAAAAGATTGTTCCATGTGGTCGAATCTTTCTTTATGCATTTTTAAATACTTGGCAAGCAGAATCATTGCTGCTAGTTCAGACAAAAGACTGCAAATTACTTTTTATCTCCATGACATTTCCCATACTTAACACTAAAGCGGGGGAACTGGTAGTGGCGAAATGGCTACTGCTTTAAAATAAAGCTAATCCAATAAATATAGCTGTTAAAAGAATTATCGAAATAAATCCGAGTCTCGTTTTTTCTGCGTACTGCCAGTCCTTAGGGCCATATTTATGCCTGATATAAAATCTATCTGCAGCCAGAATATAAAAGGCTGTGGCAGAAAGAGTATGTGCGAATATATTGTAATCATTCAGCCCGAAATCAGATATTATGCCCCATACCAGCCCTATCCCCATCAACAATAGGATGAAATAAAGGAAAAGTGGATTCGTATGCTGCAGAAAGCGCTTGTCCTCTGCGGTCAGATCTTTTTTGAAAATATATTTCTTTGTCAGCTCTATAAGCAGGATGAATATAGATATTTCAAAAATCAACTGATATATCATATCGGCTTAATACTCCATCAAAAGGCAGATTGGATTTAATTATGGTGCAATGTTCAATTTATGTCATTATATCGCCTGCTGCTTCTGTCGTAAAGCTGACTCATAATGAATACATCATTCAGCCCACGCAAAAAAGGCCTCACAGACATCTGTGAAGCCTTTTTTGCATGGAAAAGAGCATACCACATCAGGCATTCCGTCCTGCCCCTCATTTTACCCCTGGCCGTTATGCTCTTTATTTTCCATTTTCCAGTGCACTGAAGTGAAGCAGACTCCTTTCCATCCCCTCCCTCCTGCTCCATGGATGGGCGCCTGCAGGATTTCCGAGGGGATTTTACCGGTGCTGTTTCCATAGGGATAGTCCGGTTAATAAGGATGACATCTCAGAATCAGGCCTGTGTAGAGAAATTTTTATTTCTTTCTTGGCAGAAAGAAATAAAAATGCGGTTCTGATTTGCAAAATGATAAATCCTATTGGTACATTGGATAGGTTTTAGGTATAATAGAAGTATAAATGGTCTGAATATAGTACTGCATAGAATCAGCCATTCTCTGTGTTTGCAGTGTTATCATTGACTGGCCCGGAGGTCCGGGCAGGGAGGTTTCTATGAGCGAAGAAAAGATTATGGAAAAGACACCGGCAGTTCGTCCCGAAGCAGCTCCTGAAGTAAAAGAAACGGCCAAGCCGCCGATGGAAATGGAAGCGGCTAAGCCTCCGGTACCGAAGGAAGAAGCCGGTCTTCCGGCTGAGAAGGAAGCAGCAGGTCTTCCGGCTGAAAAGGCGGAGGCTTCTGTACCGGCCGCTCCCTTGGAGGAGACCGAGGAGGTTCATGTGGATTCTCCGGAGCCGGATATGGAAATCAACATCATTGATGACAGGGATAAAGAAGCAGAGGGCCTGATTCGCTGGGCTGCCGGCCGTGCCGGAGTGATTGTGGCGGCTCCTCTTCTGGGCACCGCAGCACTGGTGGCTAATGAGGTATACATGATTTCCAAAATCGGCACAGTCTATGGTGTGGAGCTGAACCAGAAGGCGGTGCTGTCCTTCATCGGCTCTCTGGGAGCTACGGTGGTAGGTTCTACCCTGGCCACGCTGATTCCTATTTCCTTCATGCAGATTCCCATCGGCGTTTCCGTGACCTACGGCATCGGCAAGGCTGCCCAGCGCTGGATCAAGGATGGCATGCCCGATGATACGAAGCCCTATCGCGCCGTTTTTGAGGAAGAAAAGGCGGAAGGGGAAAAGGATGTGAAGGAGCTGGAGGAAAATCCGAAGAAGGATGAGCCTCTGGGCGATGAAAAGAAGGATTTCACAGCGGAGCTGAAGAAGAACTGGAACGATGTGTATCCGGAAAAGGCTCATGAAGCGGTGGACAAGCTGGCTCGCCAGCTCACGGAGTCTGCAGGGATTCTGGGGAATAAACTGGTGGATGCGCTGAAGAAGGCCGGTGTCACCGATGAGCAGATTGAAAAGGCGAAGTACACCGCCCTTGGCGCTTCTGAAGTGGCCCAGGAAACGGCGGAAAAGACGGCCCGGGATCTGCAGGCCATTGCCCGTATCAAGTCCAGGGAGTTCAGAAAGGATGCAGCCCGCCGGGCGGACGAAATGAAGGCCCAGGCCTGGGAGCAGATGGGCGAGCTCCAGAAGAAGACGGAGGAAATGAAGCGGCAGTCTGAAATCCAGTCCCAGCAGATGAAGCTGAAATCCGACAAGCTGAAGGCCCAGGCCCGGGTGCAGATGCAGGAGGCTAAAATCCAGGCGAACAAGCTGAAAATCCAGGCCCAGGAGCAGGCAGATGCAGCTCAGGCCAAGGCCCAGGAAATCTCCGACAGGGTGGTGGAATCGGCAGGCCGGTATCGGGATGCTGCCATGGAAGCCGCCAGCCAGGCGAAGGCAGGCGTGAAGAGCACTGCGGAAGAGTACCGGGCAAAGATTGAGGAAAGGGCCAGGCAGAAACAGGCCGAGGCGGCAGAAAGGGATGGAAAAAGCGTTGAAGGTGCTGGAAAAGCTGAAGAAACTGCTGCTTCCCCTGACGAAAAAACTAAAGGCGAATGACCAGGAAGTGAAAGGGGACCTGTCCCTGCTGCATAAGGAGCAGGTGGGACCCGTGGAAAGAAGAGTCATTTCTCCCTGGGGGAGAAGGCGGATACGCCACCGGCGGTCCAATCATCCCTGGGTGAAAGGAAAGTAATGGAAAGGAGCGGTGAAATCACAGGATCTATGATTTCACCGCTCCTTTTTCCTTACCTATTATATATGTGTAGGAAATTTAAAAATTCCATGCAAAAAAGCCGGCTTCAGCCGGCTGAAAATGCAAATAAATCAGATGTCTCTGTTTACTTTATGAGAACGAAGGCAACGAGTGCAGACATTCATTCTCTTGACCTGTCCGTCTACCAGTACGCGAACTCTCTGGATGTTCGGTTTCCAGGTTCTCTTTGTTTTCAGATGGGAATGGGATACGTTGAATCCCGTAGCGGTTTTCTTGCCGCAAACTTCACAATAGTTAGCCATGTGCTACACCTCCTTGCACTTCCGCAATTGCAACATTCATAATATATCACACTTGCTTTTTTTAAGCAAGTCTTTTACGTAATCAATTTTCAGGAATATAATAAACAGAGAATCCCTGTTTCCGCCCGGAGAGGAAATCCTGTCGGGCACTGTATTCGGAAAGGTCTTCTTCATGCATTTATCAGATTCCGTACAATATATCAAGGGCGTAGGGCCCAGTATGAAGGAAAAGCTGGCGCGGCTTGGCATAGCCACGGTGGAGGATCTCATTTCCTTCTATCCCCGCCGTTACCAGGACTGGACCAAAATCACAAAGATGGAAGAACTTCGGCCGGATGACGAGGCGGTCATTTACGGCAAAGTGGCGGATATGCGGCTGATGACTCCGCGCCGGGGCATGAGCATACTGAATGTGCTCCTGGTGGACGGCACCGGCGCGGTGACGCTGGTGTATTTCAACCAGCCCTGGAAGGCGGACACCTTCCGGAAGGACACCTATGTGCTGGCCTATGGCCGCATTGAATATAACTACGGAAAGCTGCAGATTTCCAATGCGGAAATCGAAGTGGTGTCTCCCGACGAGCTCTCTTCTTTCCAGAAGCTGGTGCCGGTGTATCCTTTGACCGAGGGCATCCGCATCGGGAAAATGCGGGATATGATTTCCTTCGCCCTGGACCATGTGGAGGATATGGAGGAAAATCTGCCGCCGGAAACGCTCCTGCGGGAGCATCTCATGGGGCGTCTGGAGGCGGCCCGGGCCATGCACAGTCCGAAGAACTGGGAGGAGCAGAAGGAAGCCCGCCGCCGCACGGCGTTTGAGGAGCTTTTCTTCATGCAGGCAGGCATCCTGCTCCTTCGGAAGAAGCGGGAGCAGCATGTGATGAGCATCAAGTGCGCTCCTTCAGGGAAACTGGTGCAGGCGGTGCTCAAAAATTTTCCCTTCCACCTGACCGAAGGGCAGCGGCAGGCCTTTGCCGATATTGAGGATGATATGGAAGGACTTGTCCCTATGCAGCGTCTCATCCAGGGGGACGTGGGCAGCGGCAAGACGGCGGTGGCGGCGCTGGCGCTGGCGAAAATTGTGGAGAACGGGTACCAGGGAGCCTTGATGGCGCCGACGGAGGTACTGGCAGGACAGCATTACCGGACGTTTCAGGAGTTTTATAAGGGCCTTCCCATCCATGTGGCCTATTTGTCGGGGCAGACGAAGACAAAGGAAAGAAATGAAATCCTGAAGGGCTTGAAAGACGGCTCCATCCATGTGCTCATCGGCACCCACGCCTTGATTGAGGAGGATGTGGTCTTTGCCCATCTGGGACTTGTCATTACGGACGAGCAGCACCGTTTCGGTGTAAAGCAGAGGAAGGCGCTGGAAACGAAGGGAGGCTATCCCCATATCCTTGTCATGACGGCTACGCCTATCCCAAGGACCATGGCCCTTTCCATTTATGGTGACCTGGACGTGTCCTCCATCCGGGGCATGCCGCCGGGAAGGCATCCGGTGAAGACCTATGCCATCGGAAGTGCCATGCTGCAGCGGGTGTTCAATTTCATGGGAAGGGAAATGACCGCCGGCCACCAGGTGTATGTGGTATGCCCGCTGGTGGAAAAGAGCGAGAAGCAGGACCTGGCTTCTGCTGTGGCGGTGTATGAAGAGCTGAAGGAAAAGGTATTTCCCATGTTCCATGTGGGCCTGGTGCACGGACGCATGAAGAATGCAGAAAAGGACGGGGTCATGGCCGATTTCCACGACGGGAAAATCAATCTCCTGGTGGCCACCTCTGTCATTGAAGTGGGGGTGAATGTGCCCAACGCCACCATCATGTTTGTTTACGGGGCGGACCGTTTCGGCCTCTCCCAGCTCCACCAGCTGCGGGGGCGTGTAGGAAGGGGAAGTGCCCAGTCCTACTGCATCCTGTATTCCGATAATCATAATGAAGTGACGGAGCTCCGCATGAAGCTCATGTGCGAAATAGAGGATGGTTTCCTCCTTTCCGAAAAGGATCTCCTCCTTCGGGGTTCCGGTGAATTTTTCGGCTACCACCAGCACGGCATGCCGGACCTGAAGGCGGCGGATATCGTAAGGGACCTGCCCCTTCTGGAAAGAGCGAGGAAGGAAGCAAAGCGGGCGGTGGACGGCGGTGCCGATTTCAAAGATGAGCTGTCCCACCGTTTCGGCGGCGCCTTCTTCAAGCGGCTTTATGAGGATGAAAAGGGATAAAGAGGGGAAAGCTTTTCCCATTTGCAATTCCTGTTTTCCTGTACCTTTTGTTTATGGTATAATGATTAAATTAATGGATTCAAAATCATATACCCAAAGAGTGAAAGAGGAAATCTGATTTCAAGAAATGGAGGCTATGATGAGAGCAGACAAGTTTGGCAAGAGAGGGCTTACCTTTGATGATGTGCTCCTGATTCCTGCCCATTCTACCGTTCTTCCAAGGGACGTTGACGTGAGCACGAACCTCACAAGACATATCCGGCTGAATATTCCAATCATGAGTGCCGGCATGGATACGGTGACGGAAGCGGAAATGGCCATTGCCATGGCCCGGGAAGGGGGCATCGGCGTTATCCATAAGAATATGAGCATTGACGAGCAGTCCCGGGAAGTGAAGCTGGTGAAGCGGTCCGAGCACGGCGTCATTGTGGACCCCATTTATCTGGCTCCGGACAACACCCTGGCCGATGCGGATGAGCTCATGAACAAATACCATATTTCCGGCGTTCCCATTACGGAAGAGGGGAAGCTGGTGGGCATCATCACCAACAGGGATATGCGCTTTGAGACGGACCTGTCCCGTCCCATCAGTGACATCATGACCTCCGAAGGTCTGGTGACGGCACCGGAAAATACAACCATTGATGAAGCCAAGGAAATCCTGAAAGCCCACCGCATTGAAAAGCTGCCGCTGGTGGACAAGGACGGATACCTGAAGGGGCTTATCACCATCAGGGATATCGAAAAGATGAAGAAATATCCCAATGCGGTGAAGGATGAGGACGGCCGTCTTCTGTGCGCCGCTGCCATCGGCGTTACTCCGGATGTGGAGGAAAGGGTGGAAGCCCTTCTCTCTGCCAAGGCGGATGTGCTTGTCATCGACACCGCCCATGGCCACAGCGAAGGGGTGCTTGAGACCATCCGCCGCCTCCGGAAAGATTTCCCCCATCTGGAACTCATTGCAGGCAATGTGGCCACCTATGAAGCCACGAAGGCATTAATCGAAGCCGGCGTAGATGCGGTGAAGGTGGGCATCGGCCCCGGCTCTATCTGCACCACCCGCGTGGTGGCTGGTATCGGCGTGCCCCAGATTACGGCAGTCTATGACTGCGCAAGGGCCGCTGAAGGTACAGGGGTGCCCATCATTGCCGACGGCGGCATCCAGTATTCCGGCGACATTGCCAAGGCTCTTGGCGCCGGAGCGTCTTCCGTCATGCTGGGGAACCTCCTGGCAGGCACCGACGAAAGCCCGGGAGAAACCATCATTTATCAGGGCAAGAAGTACAAGGCCTATCGCGGTATGGGTTCCCTGGGAGCCATGCAGGCCGGAAGCAAGGACCGCTATTTCCAGCAGAATGCGAAAAAGCTGGTGCCTGAAGGCATTGAAGGCCAGATTCCATATAAGGGCCATGTGTCCGATGTGCTTTTCCAGCTCATCGGCGGTCTCCGTGCGTCCATGGGCTACTGCGGCACGCCGGATATCAAGGCCATGAATGAGGAAACCCAGTTTATTGAGATTACCGGCGCAGGCCTTCGCGAAAGCCATCCCCACGATGTAAGCATTACGAAGGAAGCACCGAATTACAGTACGAAATGAAGGATAAAACGTTGACATCCCATGTAGTCATGGATATCCGCATTCATGCGGTGACCATGGAAGAAGCAGTGGCCTTTGCGGAAAAGCAGATTATGGAGGAAAAGCCCTCCATGATTGCAACGGCCAATGCGGAAATGATTATGATAGCCCAGAAGGACCGGGAGCTCTCCCGCATACTGAATGAAGCGGACCTGGTGGTGCCGGACGGCGCCGGCGTGCTTTGGGCCGGGGAAAAGCTGGGGACTCCTTTCCCGGAAAGGGTGACCGGAGCGGACCTGACCACGGAGCTTCTGAAAAAGGCGTCTGTCATGAACTGGCCGGTCTATTTCCTCGGTGGAAATCCGGGGGTCGCGGCGAAGGCAGCAAAAAAATTTATGGAAGACCACGGGAGTTTCTCCCTGGTGGGCTGCCATGACGGCTATTTCAATGAAGAAGAAGAAAAGAAGATTATCGAAGATATAAGAAAAAGCGGGGCAAAGCTCCTTTTTGCCGGCCTTGGCGTGCCAAAGCAGGAAAAGTGGCTCTCTGCCCACAAGGAGGAACTGGGCGTTCTTTCCATGGGAATCGGCGGCGTATTTGACGTGATGAGCGGCAACCTGAAGAGGGCGCCTCTCTGGATGCAGAGAAATCGTCTGGAATGGGCGTACCGCCTGTACCTGCAGCCCAGCCGCATCGGGCGCATGATGGCCCTGCCTAAGTTTATGCGGGCCGTCAAGAAATGGAAAAAAGAACGCGGGAGTAAGTGATGCTGAAAAAACCTATCATATTACAGGAAGGCTATCCCTTCATGGCGGTGACTTTCCTTCTCGGAGCTGTGCTGTGTTATTTGAAATGGTATTACCTGGCAGTGATACCGTTCGTACTTTGTCTGTATTTTACCTATTTCTTCCGCTGCCCGCCCAGGAATCATAAAATCGTCCCCGGCGACGATATCCTGGTATCCCCGGCGGACGGCACGGTGGTGGATGTATCCCATGATGTGGAGGAAGATACTTTTCTTGGCGAGAAGTGTCACAGGATAACCATTTTTCTCTCCATTTTTGATGTGCACTGCAACCGCAGCCCCATGGCGGGGGAAATCAAGTACCAGTCCTACACCCAGGGCCGTTTCCTTCCTGCCTATAAGGAAGGAGTGGGCTTTGAGAATGAACGGGGGGCCATCGGTATTACCGGAAAGAACCGGTCCATCCTGGTCATCCTCATTGCAGGCATCCTGGCAAGGCGGGTGGTTTCCTGGAAGAATCTGGGGGACAAGCTCACAAAGGGGGAACTGTACGGAATGATTAAATTCGGCTCCTGTACGGAGCTCTACATTCCCGGTGACTGCGAAATCTGTGTAAAAAAAGGCGACAAGGTCAAAGGCGGCCTGACTGTCGTAGGGAGGCTGAAGTAAGTGAATAAATCTTGGATTGCAAATGCCGTCACAGCAACAAATGCATTGTTTGGCGGCCTGTCGATTATGATGTCCATTCAGGGCAATTTCAAAACGGCGGCTGTATTCATTCTCATTGCCATGGTGGCGGATGCCCTTGACGGAAGGGTGGCCCGTGCCCTGCACACCGCAGGCCCCATGGGTGTGGAACTGGATTCCCTTTCCGATGATATTTCCTTCGGCATTGCCGCCGGCGCCCTCATGTATGCCTACCAGCTTCATGAACTGGGACCTCTGGGATTTATTCCCTGCGCCCTTTTGGGTACCTTCTGCGCTTTCCGCCTGGCCCGGTTCAATGTAAAGGTCACCAGCGTGCACGGCTATTTCGAAGGCCTGCCCTGCCCGACCACCGGTGTCATTGTGGCTGCCTATGTGCTCTCCGGTATTAAAATCTGGAACTGGCTGGCCGTGCTCTGCGTGCTGCTTCTGGCATTCCTCATGGTCAGTGAAATCCATTATCCCGACAATAAAGGCGCCAGCGCCGACCAGCTTCATCTGCCGGCACTCCTCATCTGCCTGGCCTTCTTTATCATCTGCACCATTTTCTACTGGCCCGTATGGGCAGCTGCCCTCTGCGCCGGCTATATCATGTTCGGCATGATGAATACCTTCCTGAACCGCAGAAAGGCAAAACGGAAGGCTAAGAGAACTAGGAGAACTGCCGGCGGAGACGGCGAAGGGAAAGAATGATGACTTACATACTCGATATAATCATGATCCCCGTGCAGCTGATCGTGGCGTTCTTTACTATTTACTACACGGTCATTGCTGTATGCGGCATGTGGCATCGAAAAGAAAAAAATCTGGCACCGCCAAAGAGCAGGTTCGCCGTGGTCATTCCCGCCCATAATGAAGAAATGGTGCTGGCGGATCTTTTGGAAAACCTGAAAATGCTGAAATATCCCAAAGAGCTTTACGATGTGTATGTGATTGCGGACAACTGCACCGACCACACCGCAGACATTGCCCGTAAGCACGGGGCCTACGTCTTTGAAAGAACCAACAAGGAACTGGTGGGCAAGGGCTATGCCATGGACTGGGTATTTCCGAAGATTTTTGCCCTGAATAAAGGATACGACGCTTTCTGCGTCTTCGACTCTGATAACCTGGTGCACCTGGACTTTCTGGCGGTCATGAACAACCGTCTCCTGAAGGGACAGAAGGTCATGCAGGGCTACCTTTCCGCCAAGAACCCCACGGACACCTGGGTGTCCGGCACCTTTGCCATTGCCTTCTGGACCATCAACCACCTGTGGCATCTGGGTAAGTACAACCTGGGTCTGTCCTCCTGCCTCGGCGGCACGGGCATGTGCATTGCGGCGGATATTGTGAAGAAATACGGCTGGGGCTGCGACTGCCTCACGGAAGACATGGAATTTTCCATGAAATGTCTGTCCCACGGTATCCGTACCTGCTGGGTTCATGACGCCATTATTTATGATGAAAAGCCTCTGGGCTTCATGGCCTCCTGCCGCCAGAGAAAGCGGTGGGCCCAGGGCCAGTTCGACTGCTCCGAGCGCTACATCCCCATCCTTTTCAAGGAAGGCATCAAACGGCACAGCATCGTCATCCTTGACGGCATCATGCAGCTTCTGCAGAACTATTTCCTTCTGCTCTCCACATTCTATCTGGTGATGACATATATCAATATGTTCTATCCCTGCTTCACGGTGATCCTCTACAACGATGTATTGGTGCCCCGCCAGTTCTGGGCGGTGCTGGGCTTCATCCAGTCCGTGGTGCCCCTCATCGTGCTGCTGCAGATCGAAGTGCCCCTGAAGATTTACCTCTACTGGCTCATTTACCCCGTTTTCATGTATTCCTGGATTCCCGTCACCATTCTGGGCTGGAAGGACCGCCATAAAAAGGGCTGGGTCCACACCATCCACACCAGAAGCATGCATTTTGAACAGGCCAAGCTGACCAGAAAGAAAGAAATCGACCAGTGAGAAGGGCTGCGGAGAAATGATTATCTGATTGTCTGACAAAAAGACGTCAGACGCTCTGCTGTCATTTCGAGGAGAGTGAAGCGGAGACTTGAAATCTCCTTCCTCAATAGCACAGAAACCGTCTGCCAACCATAATGGCAGGCAGCATATCGTCATTTCCTAATCCTCCAAAGGATACGGAATTTATAAAACAGGGCTGTGAAGAAATGGTTTATATTTCTTCACAGCTTTTTTGTGTGGAATCTTCATTTTTAGGGAAGCACTGATTAATTCGCAGAATCGAATTTCATATGTATTTTTATCCAATACTGCGTCATCAGTCGCCTTAAATAGCTCGCTATTCGCGTTGACTGATTCCTTGCATTGAATAAAAATACAAGAATGAAATTCGATAACGATTTAATCAGCGCTTCCCTAGAAAAGGTAAACAGAATTAAAGGAAACATAAATCATGGTAGTTATCTATGGATAACTCCATGGGGCCGTGTATAATTAAGGAAGCAGATTATCAGGAAAGGGCTGATTTCATTCTGTGAAATTAAAACAATCTGAATGACGCATCCCTTTTCCGAAAACATATATGACCGGGGAGGTTTTTATGCAGCTTCCGATATTTCGTTCAAAAAGAGCAAAGACCCTGCTTTGGATTTTCATCCTTATACTGATGCTGGCCGGTATTTATGCCTATACCCATCGAAGCCAGAGCAGTGCAGGCAAAGTATCCGCCCATCCCCTGGTGAAGGTGGAGAAAATGGAGAGAAAGGATATGATGAAGCGGGTGGTGCTGTCCGGAGAGACGGTGCCGAAGGAGTCCGTGGATATTTCTCCCAAGTACGCAGGGCGGCTGGACAAGGTGTATGTAGATTTGGGGGATAAAGTGACGAAGGGGGATATCCTGATTTCCCAGGATACGAAGGACATAACTTTGTCCATCGCCCAGAACAGGGCCGGCAGTGATGAGGCTTCCGCCGATGCTGTGGAAAGCAGGGCTTCCTATGATGCAGGCACCCTGAAGGCACAAAGCGACTATGACAATGCCCTTGCCACTTTTAACAGGTATGATACCCTCTTCCAGCAGGGCGCCGTTTCACGGCAGGAAAGGGATGACAAGTACCAGACCATGATGGAAGCCAGAGCGGCCCTTCAAAGCCTCACCGGCCAGGACGTAGGCGGCGTGCCGGCGGTGATTGCCAGCAAGGAGGCCGCAGCGGCCAAGGCGGCGTATACCGTGGATTCCCTGGAAAGCCAGAAGGCGGATATGACCATGTATGCTCCGGTGTCCGGCACCATCGGCTATCGGGATGCGGAGGCAGGAGAATGGGCCACCGCAGGCCAGAAGCTCCTGACCATTGTGGATAACAGCTCCCTCTACCTGGACTGTGCCGTGGCGGAGCAGGATGTGGGAGTTCTCAGGGAAGGCATGGATTTGGATATTTCCATCGACTCCTTGGGGGACAGGGTGAAGGGAAAGCTGATTTATGTGAGCCCGGCCCTGGACGCTGCCACCCATTCCTACAGGGTCCGCATCCTGCTGGACGGCGGTGAAAAGAATCTCCGCGGCGGCATGTTCGGCCGAAGTGAAGTGATGGCGCTGGAAAGAAAAAATGCCATCTTTGTGCCCAAGGAAGCGGTATTGGAAAATAACGGCAAAAAATGGGCCTTCCTCATTGACAGCAGCCGCAAGGTGAAAAAGGTGGAGGTCACCACAGGCCTCTATAATGATGATTCCATTGAAATCCTCTCCGGTATTTCTGAAGGGGACAGTGCGGCGGTGACGAATATTTCCAAGCTGAAGGACGGCATGACGGTGGATGTGGAGGAAACAACATGAATCGATTTAACATGACCCGCTACTCCGTCACCCATCCGGTGGGCATCCTCATGATTGTCCTCTTCTTCGTCACTTTGGGGCTCTACAGCTATTACCGTATCGGTGTGGAGCTGTATCCGAAAATCAATACGCCCTATGTGGTGGTAAGCGTGACCTACAGCGGCGCCGATGCGGAGTCCGTGGAGCAGCAGATTACAAAGCCCGTGGAAGATGCCCTTTCCTCTGTTTCCAATGTGAAGCATATTACGTCCAAGTCAAAAACCGGGAGATCCCAGGTGACCCTGGAACTTAATTTCGATGCCGACGTGGATGCGGCAGCCGTGGATGCTTCCCAGAAGGTGAATGCCATCAGGAAAAGCCTTCCTGACGATGCGGATGATCCGGTGGTGGAAAAGAGGGATATGGACGCGGCCCCCATCCTTGACCTGGCCCTGGTTTCGCCGCATCCTTTGGATGAAATGTATTCCCTGGCCCAGAATACCTTGACCAATGATTTCACCAAGGCCGACGGCGTGTCGGATGTGGAGCTTTCCGGCGGCAGGGACTCGGAAATTGCTGTCAAAATAGACCGGGACAGGCTGGCGTACTACGGCATTTCCATGAATGATGTCATCAACGCCCTGAAAAGGGAAAATAAGCTGGCCCCCTCCGGCTCCTCCTACACCGAACGGCGGCAGACGCAGATTCGCCTGAGCGCCCAGTACCACTCGGTGGATGACATCAAGAAAATTCACCTCACCGCAGGAAGCGGGGAATCCATTCCCATCACCGCCCTGGGGGATGTGGTGCGGGAGGATAAGAAGGTGTCCCGCTATGCCCGGATTAACGGACAGGACGCCGTGGGCATATCCATTTACAAAAACAGCGACGCCAACCTGGTTTCCACGTCCGACGCCGTTATGACGGTGCTGGACCAGCTGCGGCAGGAATATCCGGACTATCAGTTTATCGTGGTCAACGATTCCGCCGCCTACGTAAGGACCGCCCTGCATAACACCCTGGGCACCCTGGTGGAAGGTCTTTTCACCACCGGCCTGGTGCTGTTCCTCTTCCTTAGGGGCTGGCGCTCTGCAGCGGCTGTGATGATTGCCATTCCGACCTCCCTCATTGCCTCCTTCTTTGCCATGTATATGGCAGGATTTACATTCAACATGATGTCCCTCATGGGCATGACTCTATGTATAGGCATTCTGGTGGATGACTCCATCGTGGTTCTGGAAAATATCCACCGCCATCTGGCGAAGGGGGAGAGCCCGGAAGAGGCGGCGGTGAACGGACGTATGGAAATCGGTATGGCAGCCATTGCCATTACCATCTGCGACGTGGTGGTGTACCTGCCTATTGCCTTCATGACCAGCATGACCGGGCAGTTCTTCCGGCAGTTCGGCCTCACCATCGTTTTTGCGTCCCTCTTTTCCCTTTTCATTTCCTTCACTTTGACCCCCATGCTGGCGTCCCGCTTCTTCCGGGAAGGTCTCAAGGTACCGGATACGAAGCTCTGGCGCACCATGGACCGCATAGAAAACAGCATCCAGGATTTCTATGCCGAAGCCCTTCACTGGAGCTTCTTCCATAAGAAAAAGCTCTTTGCCGGTGTGGCCCTGTCCCTTATCATCTTTACCGCCATGGTGCCCCTGGGCATTATCGGCAGGGAATACATGCCCCGCACCGATGAAAGCGGCTTCAACGTGCAGATCAAGCTTCCCACCGACGCCAGCATCGAGCGTACCGACGCCGTCATCACCAAGCTGGAGGAGTATCTCTCCCAGGTGCCGGAGGCCAGGTACTACATGGCCATGGTGGGCGGTGGGAACGGCGTCAATTCCGGCCGTATCCGGGTTTCCCTGGAAGACAGGCAGGACCGGAGCCGCTCCATCTGGGAAATCACCGATGAAATGAGAAACTGGATTTCCAAAAACATCCAGGACGGCGATGTAAGAATCAAGGAAGACCAGGCCTCCGTGTCCGGCACTTCCGGCGGCGGTCTGGGCCAGGGCGGCGGCGCCTTCCGTCTGGAACTCCGGGGCAATAACATGCAGGATCTGATTCAGGCCTCTGAAATGGCACAGGATATGCTGAAGAATGGAAATTACGGCGTCACCGATATCAGCTCCACCTACCAGGAAGGGCTGCCGGAGCTTTCCATCATTCCGGATCGGGAAAAGCTGAAATACTACGGCGTTACTGTCGGAAGCCTCTACGACACCCTGTCTTCTGCCATCAGCGGCAGCGGAGGCGGCGTCCTTCCCAACGACGTGAAGAACAGCGGCAACGATACGGATATCAATGTCTATTTCAACGGCGGCGAATCCTATAAAAAGTCGGACCTGGCAGTGATTCCCATTGAAACATCAAAGGGCATTGTCCATATATCCGACGTGGCGCAGATTAAGGATGAAGAAGGACCCATTACCATCAACCGCACCGACAAGCAGCGGTCCATCATCATCGGCGCCAATCCCGGCAGCCGGCCCTTAAGCCAGGTCATCAGTGAAGTGACCAATGGCCTCAATAACGCCGGTCTGCCCAAGTCCGTGAGCTTCCGCTTCTCCGGACAGGCGGACAGCATGAACCAGAGCTTCACGGAACTGCTGGCGGCCCTCCTCATGGGCATGGTGCTGGTGTACATGGTCCTTTCCGTACTCTATGAGTCCGCCAAGACATCCTTCATCCGCATGTTCTCCCTGCCCTTCGGCCTCATCGGCTCCCTTTTCTTCCTCTTCCTCATGAACGATTCCCTGAATATTTACTCCATGATCGGTATCATCGTCATGGACGGCGTGGTGGCCAAGAACGGCACCCTCCTTCTGGACTATACCCTGACCCTCATGCATACAAAGGGCATGAATCCAAAGGACGCCGTCATCGAAGCAGGCAAAACAAGGCTCCGTCCTATCCTCATGACCACCTTCACCATGATTGTGGGCATGATACCTACGGCCCTGGCAGTGACAGCGGGCTCCGAAACCAGAAGCTCCATGGCCTGGGTGATTATCGGCGGCCTTCTGACCTCCACCATCTTTACCCTCCTTGTGATGCCCATGATTTTCCTCTTCTTTGAAAATCACTCCCTCCTTCATTTCCTGAAACGGAAAGAGGCAGGGAAATAGGAAATCAAAAAGGGGCTGTGAAAAAATGATTGATTTCGCACTGGATAGTTAGACAATTTGGCGGTAGGCGCTTTATCATTGGTCTGCAAGGAACAAATTAACACAAACACTCACCCCGCTTCATTGTCATTTCGACCGAAGCGAAGCGGAGTGGAGAAATCTCCCTCTCCCAATGGCACAAGCCGCATTGGGGCGGAGATCTCTCGACTCAGAGTCTCAATAGAGCCAAATACCTTTGCTCTCATATCGACATGCAGCTCCGCTCGAGATGACAATGCGGAGAACAGCTTACTGTTATTTTTGGCAATTTTCTGA
>OOBU01000434.1_pt1 | contig 19551 bp, 14 predicted proteins | sample 1671501 | NCBI WGS metagenome assembly OOBU01 (sample SAMN06348163, study PRJEB24527) | human gut metagenome | biome: human gut; feature: ankylosing spondylitis patient; material: feces | host: Homo sapiens | place: China | collected 2015-10
CAATGCAAGGAATAAGTCGACGCGAATAGCGAGCTATTTAAGGAGACTTATGACGTAGCATTGGATAAAAATGCATATGAAATTTGATTCTGCGAATTAATCAGTGCTTCCCTAGATATGCCCCCCTGCCATTTCAACAAATATTACACCTTTGTGCTTTCCTGCAGCACATGATCGTCCGTTTCAAAGAGAGCCTTTGCGAATTCCTCGGGATTGAAGCGGTCCAGGTCATCTTCCCTTTCGCCCAGGCCGATCCACTTGATAGGCACATGAAGCTCTTCATGAACGGAGAGAACTACACCGCCCTTGGCAGTGCCGTCCAGCTTCGTCAGCACCACGCCGGTGAGCGGAACGATTTCACCGAAATTCTTAGCCTGGCTGATGGCATTCTGTCCAGTGGTGGCATCCAGCACCAGAAGGGTCTGGTGCGGTGCATCGGGAATCACCTTCTTCACCACGCGGCTGATTTTACCCAGTTCTTCCATGAGGTTCACCTTCGTCTGGAGACGACCGGCGGTGTCGATGAGCACCACATCCGCTCCTCTGGCCTTGGCGGCGGATACGGCGTCAAAAGCAACCGCCGCGGGGTCCGCCCCTTCCGCATGCTTCACGATATCCGCTCCCGTCCGTTCTGCCCAGATGGTAAGCTGCTCCGACGCAGCGGCACGGAAGGTATCGGCCGCCGCCAGAAGCACCTTTTTCCCTTCCTTGTGGAGACGGCCCGACAGCTTGCCGATGGTGGTAGTCTTGCCTACCCCGTTCACCCCGACCACCAGAATGACCTCCGGATGGCGGGTATACTCCTCCGCCGCCGTATCGTCCTTCAAAAGCTCCTTCACCGTCTTCTCCATGAAGGGCATGACTTCCTTCGTATTGTGGATGGTACCTTCCGTCACACCCCGGCGGATCTGCCGCATCAGGTAATCCGTGGTGCGGACGCCGATGTCCCCGGACAGGAGCACCATTTCCAAATCTTCCAGGAAATCCTCATCAATCTGGGCATAGCCGATGACTACGCTTTCAATATTCTTGATCAGACTCTGCTTGGTCTTCGTGAGACCCTTCTTGATTTTGTCAAAAAATCCCATGCTCATTCCTCCGAACATACAATAATATATTCTATTGTACCATGAATGACATGGAAATAGGAAAAATAAAGAACAGGGAAACCGATTCTGCCATGGGAAACCACAGAAAAGTCACTTAAACTTTCATGTATCTCTAATACTCATAACTGTCATATTCATGCCCTCAGAATCAGCAAACATAATTTCTGATTTTCCTATTCCCATTTCCCATTCTATCATGTATAATAAAAAACAGATGAGAGTGTGGAAAAGGTCCGGGGAGTGGCCACAAAAAAATACCCGGTTCCTGATCCCGCTGCAAGCCATCTCGCATAGATGAATACATAAGAGCTCCGGGTCTCCAGCCCGTTCGATGCGTTCTGAGTTTTCAAATCCTTTCCGGCCGAGAACTCAAGAAGAAATCATTCGCAGGCGCGATATGAAAGCCTGAAGAAAGCGTCCTTCTATGGATCGGATAGTTTCGCCATGGAATCTATCTGTGCGCACGCTTTTTTCAGGCTTTTCGTAGTGGTTTGAAATGAACATAAAAAGCACCAGCCCCACAAAGGGCCGGTGCTTTTTTAATAGGGCCTGTGTCGGGATTAAAATTGGAATCATGGGCAGCGAGAAGCCATCATCCGCCCCGCCTTCCGCCGTCATCCTGAGCGACAGCAAAGGATCTCGGTAAGAACAGCCATTGTACGAATGGCAGGTAAATACCGGTCGGCGGGGCAGCATCCGGTGATTCAACTATTTGATACACTTTCAATCATGGTGTCCCCGCCCTTCTCCTATTCTATTCAGGCTGCGCTCTATCTTCCAATTCTCCTTCGATATCAAGGTACAGGGACTGCAGCTTGTCCAGGGTTTCATCCGCCGCCTGCCAGAGGCCCCTCTTTTCTGCTTCCAGCAGGGTTTCGGTAATGCGCTGCAGGGCCCAGGGGTTTACTTCCTTCATCCAGTCCTGCATATTTCCATCCAGTGCATATTTTTCCGCCAGTTTCTCATACATCCAGTCTTCCATGACCTGACTGGTGGCATCCCACTGGAAGCTGATGGACACGCGGCTGGCCAAATCAGCGGCCCCTTTGTAGCCGTGTTTCATCATGCCCTTTATGAATTTAGGATTCACCGTTTCCATGCGGAATACCCGCTTGGCCTGTTCTTGCACGCTGCGCACTTTGATACTGCCCCTATCCGTGCTGTCTCCTTCATAGGAATGGGGCGCCCTGCCGGAGAGGCTCCGCACGGCAGCGATGAGACCGCCGTGGTAGGCATTGTAATCGTCGCTGCTCATCATATTGGTTTCATGGTTGTCTTCATTTTTTACGGTCACATCCATATGGGAAAGCCGTTCCTTGAAGAGCTCCGGTTTATAGGCACCTTTAGACTTGCTTCCGTAGGCGTGGCCGCCCCAGCGGACGAAAACGCGGGAGAGGTCATCCAGGTTCTCCCAGTTTTTAGCCTCCAGGAGAGCGGATACACCGGCGCCGTAAGTACCGGGTGCATCGCCGAAAATGCGGTAGCATGCCTCCCGCCAGGCCTCTTCAGCAGGCATTCCCTTTTCTTCCATAAGGCTGCTTTCATGAAGGGCGTGTTTACGGATGAAATTATCATCCTCCTGTTCCGGAAGAGAGGCCGCCAGGAGAACCGCCCGGTCCATGAGGGATACCGCCGCCGGCATGGTGTCCCGGAAGAGTCCGCTGATCCGTCCGGTCACATCCAGCCTGGGTCTTTTAAGTTCTGCAAGGGGGATGGGCTCGAGACGCTTTACATAGAGGCTTCCTTTTTCCCAAAGGGGACGGATGCCCATAAGATAAAGAAATTCCGCAATGCACTGGCCGTGGCTTCTCATGTTGGCGCCGGACCAGAAGACCATGCCTATATTTTCCGGATATTTCCCTTCATCCCTGATGTACTGGGCAATCACCTCATCGCCCAGCGCCTTTCCCACTTCCCAGGCCGCTTTGGTGGGAAGCCTTCTGGGGTCTATGCCATAGAAATTGATGCCCGCCGGAAGAAGGGATACACCGCCGGCATGGGGCGAACCCGACGGTCCAGGCATAATATATTTTCCTTCGATTCCCTCCAGGGTATGGTCCATTTCATGCTTCGTGCCGGACAGCCGCCTGTAAAGGTCATGGCAGATGAAGAGGGCCATTCCTCTTGCCTTCTCTTTCCATTCTCCGCTTCCTTCTGTCATGAAGTCCAAAGACAGCGCCCTTTCCATCCCCTCTTGGCTGAACTGATTTTCCTGCAGACATTTGACAAACCGGGCCGCTTCATTTCTAATCAGGCCCATCATCTCACTGCCTGTCACGTTTTCCGAAAGAAGCACCTGGGCTTTTCCTGTGAGCTCCTTCACCGAATATCCCCGTTTTTCCGCAAACAGCTCAAAAATGGAGGGAATATCTCCATTGGGCTGCCGCATAAGCTGTAGGATTTCATCGGACAGGATATCCCCTTCCGGCATCCTCCCCAGGATATGAAGGCCCACATGACATTCACTGTTTTTCAGATCTTCTATATACCCGTGAAGCCTGCCCAGATAGGCGGAAAACATTTCTCTTTCCTCATAGGGTACTTCGCCGTCCAAACCGGCCTTTTCCGCCAGCCTCCGTATCATCGGTTCCAGCCGCTGTGCCGTTTCCGGTTCCGTTTTCAGGAAATGAGCGTATTCGTCCATTTCCTTCTCCAGTTCCGCCAGCTCATCATAGGTGCCGGCATCCGCCATGGGCGCCGGCATATGATCAACCAGACAGGCGCTGCCCCGCCGCTTGGCCTGTATGCCTTCCCCGGTAATGGTCATATGGTAGGGATACACGTTAGGAAGAAAGCCTAATGCCAGATCCGGATAACTGCCGCGGTCAAGGCCTGCCCCTTTTCCCGGCAGCCATTCCAGATTGCCATGGGTTCCTACATGGATGACGGCGTCTGCCTTCCAGATGTCCCTTATCCACTGGTAGTAGGCCAGATACTGGTGGGTAGGGGCGATGTAAGGATCATGGTAGATTTTCGCCGAATCAAATCCATAGCCCCGGGGCGCCTGCACCGTGATGAATACATGACCGTCCAGTACGCCGGGCACCAGGATATTTCCCTTTTCATCCACCATGACAGTCCCCGGCGCCTTTCCCCAGTCCTTTTCCATCTGAACTTTCACGTCATCAGGGAAGGAGCGGAAGAAATCTTCATACTGTTTTGCGCTCACCTTCTCACAGGCGGCTTCCTGCTCTTCCGTCATCAGGGATATGTCATTGGTGGCACCGGCGGTGATAAGCTCTGCCAGCTTCTTTCCCGATGAAGGCACCCGGTCAATGGCATAGCCCTCTTCCTTCATTCTTTCCAGCAGCAGGCGCACACTTTCCATGCTGTCCAGTCCGAAGGCGCTCCCTATGTTGGAATTTTTCGGCGGATAATTATGGAAAATAATGGCAATCTTCTTATCCCTGTTTTTCTTCCTGTGAAGATTGGCCCAGGCGCCGGCCTTTTTTACCATGGCAGAAATCCGCTCCCCCAGGGGCCGATATTCCACCTCTCCCGTCTCCTTCACATGCTTGGCCGCTATGGGCACCCCATGGATGATACCGTCAAATTCCGGCATGGTTACGCTGATGGACACCTCCATGGCATTCATGCCTTCCAGAGACTTTCTCCATTCCTCCTCCGGCATGAGCAGGGAATAGCACTGCAGTACAGGGACTCCCATTTCATGGACGGTTTCCCTGGAAATGGAACCGGAAGTGGTGAAGGAGAATTTCATCACATTCACCAGACTATCAATCACCGGCTTTCCATTCTTCATGAAATAGCGGTGAAATACCTCATCCAGCGAGGGCATGCCCAGCTTCGTATCAGGCAGACCGTTGGTAAAGACAGGAATCACATTGAGCCCCTGCCTTTTGGCCTCTTCAATGAAGGCATCCTGGTATTTCGTATCACCCCATATCCATTCATCCCGGTAAAACAGGAAGCCCATCGTCGGGCGGCCCGGAACGCAGAACTTTTTCCGGTACCCATCCAAATCCGTCATATACCGGTCCTTCATGCCCGGATGATACAGGCCTGCCCAGCAGAGCGGGCACGGCACCGCCGGCTTTTCCGCAGAGCCATCAAAAAGAGAAGCGCCATAGAGCCACAGGTTCCTGTAATTTTCCAGTCCGCCGTAGAAACTGTACTCCTTAATGGTCCTGATTTCCTCTTCTCCAATCCACCGCCGGCACTCCTCCTCCGCCGAACCGGCGGCATCCATGTAGTACGGAATCCCCCGGCCCTCCAGGAAAGCCAGGCACTGCTGCCAGAACTTCGTGCGGATGGTATTTCCCATAAATTTAATCATCACCAGGGACGCTCCCTCAAAGGCAGAGACATAAGGACCAAAGCTGTCCCCATCGGCAATCTTAATGGTACGACATTCTTCGGCCAGCAAGCCTTCCTGCTGCAGTGCCTTCATGGCCCGGTTCATCATGAAATACCGACGGTCCACATTGGTTGCATAGATGAGTTTCACTGCCATTGATTTTCTCCTATCTGTAAAATGGAAACAGCCATTCACTCCGCATCCTCAAAAAGTTCCGGATACACCGCCCGTGCACTGGCTTCCATGGCATCGGTGATATGCTGGCTCATGACATACTTGCACTTCTCCGGAAAGGGAATGAGCCTTCCGTTTTTGACAGCCTTCACTTCACGGTATGCCGGATTTTCCATGATTTCCCGGGCAAATTCCTTCTCATCATCCCCTGCCTTCACCTTCCACACCGGCAGGAGAATCACATCGGGATCGATTTCCGGCAGGATTTCCAGAGACAAATAGGCATTGGTTCCCTTTGGCACATCGTACCGGGCAGCGCCGTCCTTCACATGGGCCATGGCCAGCACCTCGCTAAACAGAGTCCCCTTTTTGCCCAGAATTCCCCGGAAGGAAAGGCCCAAGGCGCACCTTTCATCCGATGGGCCAATGGCGGAGAGCTTCTTCTCCAGGGCCGCCCTTTTATCCTCCATATCCTGCACCATGGACTCCCCGGCTTCCTCCTCATGTACCGCCTTCGCCACGCCCCGCACTTTTTCTTCCATTTCATTCCAGTTTGCCGCCACCAGGGACACATACACCGGCACGCCGGACTGGCGAAGAAGACTGACCAGCTGGGGAGACACCGCGGTGGATGCAATAACCAGGTCCGGCTTCAAAGCCATGATGGACTCCGCATTGAGGTTCGCCTTCCGCCCCACAGCAGTCGCCTCCTCCTCCGTCACAAAGGAAATATCCCGATTGCCTGCATATTTGGAAAGAGCCGTCACCCTTGAAGTATCCACCAGCCCCAGAAGGATTTCATCGGTGCCATAGGTAAGAGACACGATGCGGGAGGGATGGTGGGGAAGGTACAGGAGATATCCTGTATCGTCCTGAACCGTCCTCATGCTTTGATTGGAAGAAATGGATTGACCGCAGCCGGGACAGAGAATGGAACAAAAAAGAAAAGAAAAGAGTAAAAATAAGAACCGTTTCAAGAAATCTCCCCCTGCACAGCCTGACTCATACCTATTCTATTCAGAAAAGCGGACTGCACAGCTATCTTTTTTGCAGCCCGTTCTCATTAGAATTTATGGGAATATGAAATTCTCCAGTTATAGGGCAGATCCAAATTACCATATCTATTGGAATAGTTCTTATGGTCAAAAAGATTATTCAGTGTAACCGTGACAGAATCATTCTTCGTCACATCATAGACAGTATTCCATGTGACTCGGGAAAGACTGGGAATCTGTTTATCTTTGGACGGACGGGATGTATAATCTTCTCTATCGCCAAGATATTTCCAGGATAACGTGCTCCGTACCTTGTCAGAGCGGTATGTCAGACTCATGACTCCGTCAATTCTGGAAGAATCCTGGATCCAATGGGCATTCTTCTGACTCACATCCTTGATTTCCGGATTGCTGAATCCAAATCCCAATGCATAGTCCCAGTGAGAATTCAGCTTCTGCTCATAGGCAAATTCTACCCCTGTATTTCTGAAATTTCCCTTATTTTCCGCATACTGCAGTCCTGTTTTAGGATCAATATCGCTCCATCCGAATTTATTCTTGAAATCCATGTAATAGATGGAAACTTTGAAGCTCTGATTATCATTAAACTCTTTCTTTATCCCTGTTTCATAAGTCCACCCTTTTTCCGGTTTAAGATTATGGGGATTCAGCCCTTTGGAACCAGGCTTTTTGTAAAAAATGGAATTGAATGAAGGCATCTGGAATCCTCTGCCCACGTCAATATACCATGAAGTGGAATCATTGATTTTATACAGGGTCTGTATCTGCGGCGTAAATACATTCTGATTTTTAAATGGATCCAGAATACGCTCTCCTCTTAAGCCAATGGTGGCGCTGAATTTAGGAGAAAATACATCTGTATAGGACAAATACAAAGCGTGGTTCATTCGGTGCACATTCTGATTATCGCTCACTACATTTTCATAGTTTTCCCTTTTAAATGTATATCCGGCAGTCAGACTGTCTTCCCCAAACTCCCATGTTTTCTGGATATCACCAATATAGCTGGACAGATTGGCCGAAGAATCGACTCTCGCATTTTTGAGGCGATCTGTTCCCCTGACTGAACGATAATTATACCCAAGGACAGCCTTCACGCCATTATCTTTTCCTGCATAATTAAAACCAGCAGTCATTCTTTTGTCGTCATACACATAATTATAATCTTTGGCTTTCTTTCCATATTTATGACCGCCTCTGGTGATATCACCTTCCTGATACATCATATTAAAGCCAATATCATCCGTTAATTTTGCAGCAATGGCCGCCTGATTGGACTGGCCCTTCCCAACCCACCAGTCTGTATCAGAGCCAGCCCCATAATCATTGCTATGGGTACGGCGATCGTCAAAGGAACGTTTTAAATCAACAATCATGCGTGGTCCTGTATACATAATGCCGTAATCATTATAATAATTGCCTGCTGTTCCTTTCACAGTCACATGCTCTTTCCCCTCTTCCGGAGTCTTTGTAATAATACTCACCAGCCCTCCCATCGCCTCAGCGCCATACAGGGTTCCGGCAGCACCTTTGACTACTTCTACCTTCTCAATCATCTCCTCAGGAATTCCTTTTAAAGAATTATACCCGGCGAGATTCATGGGGATTCCATTCACCATAACCAGCGTTCCCCGGTCAAAACCACGTACCACCGTGCGTGCGGAGCTTAGCCCGAAGTCCTGACCGGCGTCGCCATATCCCGTACTCTCTACGCCCAGCTGGGACTGAATAGCATCAAATGCATTCTTGTATCCTTTTTCCTCAATATCTTTAGCAGTTACCACTTCTACATTGGCCGGTGTATCCAGATCTTTCTTTTCCACTCTCTGCGCCGTTACCACTACCGGATTTAATGTATACACTTCCCCCTCTGCCCTGGCAGCGGTTCCCCATGTCCCTGCCAATGTTAAAGCCGATAAAGCCATTAAAACTTTCATTTTACGATTCATAAGATTCTGCCTTCTCTCATTCAAAAATAAGAAGGCACCGTTCTGCTATATAAGAGCCCCGGTGCCTTTCCGGAAAATATGAAATTAGAATTTATATTCATACCCCAGCATGAAATTTCGTCCCAAATCATAGAAGGTTGAACTGGACGTAGAAATAATGTCATGCCGGTTGAACAGATTATCGATATTCAGGAAGAAGCGGCTATTTTCATTAGCTTGGTAGGAAAAATTAAGATCACTCAGTACCTGTGCTTTCATAGATGGGTAAATGCCTACGGTATCTTTGTTAGCATAATCCCTGGTCCGTTTACCCAAATAATTCATTTCAAAAGAAGTTGTCAGTTTCCCTGACTTCGCAGTAAATCCTGTATTCAACTGGATTTTTCCATAATAGTCATGCCAACTTCCTTTGGTAACTGCCTTAGTTTTGGTATCTACATTGGTTTCCTGTTTCTCGGGATGGCTGTAAGTCACTCCTACATGATAGGAGAATCGGTCACTAGCTTTCATTTGCCAGTCAAGTTCTACGCCCGTATTTCGGATATCCTCATTAGCATATTCAATATCAAGAGAATTTGGAATATATTTGGCTTCCAAGCTATCCTTGATCTTATAGTGGAATACATCAAAGCGCCAGGACTGACTGCCGATATTCTTTTTGAAGCCGGCCTCATAATGTATGCCATGCTGCGGCTTCAAATTCCGTTTTCCCATAATGTGTTTTCCATCACCATAAAGCTGTGAGAAGGTAGGAAGCATAAATGATTTCCCTACTTTTGCATAAGCCATGGTATTGCTATCAAAATCGTGCATGAATACTACTTCAGGCAGGAATTTATTGTATTTATTCCCGCCGCTGTCTTTTTCCGTCCAAGTCTCACGCCAGTTGAAATTCATGGAGTTCTTATGATCTAACTCATAAACAATCTGTCCTAACAGGGAATGAATATTGCGCTGATAATTTTTATTTGGTAAAAGTCTGCCATCCTCCTTTCCTTTCATCAAATCTCTTTCCAAACTATATCCAACCATGAAAGAGCCTCTCTTGAATTTCCATCGATTAGAAATATCTGCCCCGATTGTCTGATCAGTTGCTCCAGTGGAAGTATGTGTGATTTTATCAGGATTAAAAAATGCAGGTTTCTTTTTGTTGACACCAGCTATAGCCTTCTTTGTTTCCTGCTCTCTACGGTTATAATAAATTCCTGCCTTTAAATTTCCATCATCATAACGAAGCTGTGCCAGATTCTCTTCCGTACTGTGAATGTCGTTCTGGTACGTTTTTCCCTTATTCGATGGATTGTCTATGCCATCATATATGTATCGATAATGGTCACTGTTTCTACCATAGGTATGTGTAAAGAATAAATGGTCTGAAAAATTATAGCGCCAGTTTACGTTGCTGTGCTCCCCACGAATAATGTCATAATACAATCCCCTTGGAGAACCGCTGCGTCTGCTGGTTTCCAATGTTGGATCTGAAATTTTCGAAATGTGGCCGGTGTGGTCATACTGGTAAGTAACTCCAAGCGGTCCCGACTGAAAGCTGCCTGCATAGTTCTGGATACCGTAATTCCCGATTCCTGCCTGAATTCGGTTATCTCTTTTTCCTTTCGTGATGATATTGATAACACCACCTGCTGCTTCGGAACCATAGAGTACTGCACCACCACCACGTACAATTTCAATTTTTTCAACTGCGTCAGTGGGGATATTTTCCAGATTATAGCGCCCACTCTGATTGATAGGCACGCCATCAACCAGAACCAGTGTCCCCTTTTCCACGCCTCTGATAACAGCCTTATTTGTCATGGTTCCCTGGGATATATTTCTTGGTCCCTGGGCGTGCATGATGATGCCGGTAGAAAATTTCAGTGCTTCATGAACACTAGTGGCGCCGGTTTTCTGAATATCATCAGCCGTCAAAACTTCCACTGCTGCCGGTGTCTTCAAATCAGTTGTCTCCATCCGCTGTGCCGTTACAGTAATGGGATTTAGTTCATACACCTGCTCTGCGGAAGCGCCGGTCCAACCGGTGCAGGCAAGAGCAATCCCCAGGGCTGCATACTTGATTTTCTGATTCATACATATCCTCCCGCTGTTTTTGAATATAAAAAAAGAGAGCTGAAAAAAGCGCAGTGCGCTCCAGTTCTCATATTCCCCATAATAATATGCAAAAGCCTTAATGTATTACCTTATTGTTATAATTATTATTCAATCTTTATTCATTATCCTCTTCTTTTATTTTATTGTCAAATATCAATGTGCAATTTTTTATGCTCTTTCATGCCCTATCCTCTGCCGCCTATGGTGGCAGAGCAGTCCAGCCATTTACATTGCTATGCTTTTCGAAGGGAGATTTCTCGACTACCGTTCACTGGCTCCATGAAAAATGATACTCACTCCGTCATGTACCTCCGCTCGAAATGACAGGGCGGCGGGGTATCTCTGGTGCTATAGGGGGCTGAAACGGGGCCGGGTCGGGATTAAAGCCGCAAAGAAACCTTCAAACGCCTCGCCTTCCGCCGTCATCCTGAGCGATAGCGAAGGATCTCGGTAAGAGCAGCCTTTGTCTGATATGCAGGCAAATACCGGGTGGCGGGGCGATGGCTCTATGACTTCCGCCCTATCCTCCGCCGCCTAACGGCGCCGCCTCCTGGCCGTGGAAGGAGGCTTGGCATGTGAAACGGCGAAGCAGTGCGGTTATTGGCGATGCTATTCATTTCGAAGGGAGATTTCTCGACTCCGCTTCGCTCCGCTCGAAATGACAGGGCGGCGGGGTGCCTCTGTGCAAGTGGGAGCAAAGCCGGGATTTGCCCACGCAGAAGCCGTCAATCAGCAAAAAAGCATGATCCCCTATGGGTTCCATGCTTTTTTCTGTATCAGTTGTTTTTCAGTTGTTTTTCAGTTGTTTTTCCACTTTTTCCAGTGCCATTTCCAAGGTGTGCCAGCCCAGGGTGGCGCATTTGACGCGGACGGGCATCTGGGAGATGTCTTTCAGGGTGATGGCGGCTTCCAGTTCTTCCAGCTTAGAGTCGTCGGTGACTTTTCCGCGAATCATGTCGAGGAAGAGGCGGCAGAGGCGGAGTCCTTCTTCCACGGTTCTTCCCTGGAGAAGTTCGGCCATCATGGCGGTGGAGGCCTGGCTGATGGCGCAGCCGGAGCCGGTGTAGGCGAGGTCGGTGATGATGCCGTTTTCTACTTTGGCTTCGATGTCGATGTCGTCGCCGCAGCTGGGGTTATGGCCGTGTTCGTGGACGGTGGGGCTTTCGATTTTGCGTTTATTGGTCTTATCTCTGTTGTATTCCAGGATAAGGTCGGTGTAGAGCTGTTTTAATTCCATCAGTCGTCGTACCCCATCACTTTCCGAACGTCCTTCAGTTCCTTGAGGAAATAGTCCACTTCGTCCACGGTGTTGTAGAAGTAGAAGGAGGCGCGGCAGGATGCGTTGATGCCCAGGTAGTAGTGGAGGGGTTCGGCGCAGTGGTGGCCGGTGCGGATGCAGATGCCCTTGGCGGAGAGAATCTGGGCTACGTCGTGGGGATGGACGCCTTCCACTTCAAAGGCCACGAGGCCTTCTTTTTCTTCAGGGTTTGTCGGTCCGATGATGTGGATGAAGGGGAGTTTCTTCATACCTTCCAGGCATCTGGTGACGAGTCTTCTTTCCTGGGCCCTGATTTCATCGTAGCCGATGGCTTCCACGTACTTGATGGCAGCCACAAGGCTTACAGCACCTTCCACGTACTGGGTGCCTGCTTCAAATTTAGCGGGCAGTTCGGCGAAGGTGGTTTCCTGTTCGTGCACGTCTTCAATCATGTCGCCGCCCATCAGGAAAGGTTCCATGTCGCTGAGCAATTCTTCTCTTCCGTAAAGGACGCCGATGCCGCCCATGGAGCACATTTTGTGGCCGGAGAAGGCGAAGAAGTCGCAGCCCAGGTTCTGGACGTCCACTCTCTTATGGGGCGTGGACTGGGCGCCGTCGAGAACGACGATGGCGCCATGGGCGTGGGCCCTTTCAATAAGGGGCTTGGGGTCGAAGTCGATGCCCAGTACGTTGGACACTTCGGCAAAGGCGAAGAGTTTCACCCGGGGGTCGTCGATTTTCTTCAGTTCTTCCTCCGGAAAATGGCCGGTTTTCTTATCTACATAAATATAGTCCAGCACGGCGCCGGTTTTCTGCGCCACCCGCTGCCAGGTGACCAGGTTGGAGTGGTGCTCTGCAATGGTGATGAGGATGTGGTCTCCCTTGTGGAGATGGGTTTCGCCGTAGGAGCGGGCCACCAGGTTCAGGGATTCGGTGGTGTTCCTTGTATAGATGATTTCCTTTGCACTTTTGGCGTTGAGGAATTTCCGCACCACTTCCTTGGAGGTGTCGTAGGCTTCGGATGCGGAAATGGCGAAGATGTGGGCGCCTCTGTGGGGGTTGCCGTTTTCATGGAGCACATAGTCCGCCACGGCGTTCACCACGGGCAGGGGCCTCTGGGTGGTGGCGGCGTTGTCGAAGTAGACGATCTGATGGCCGTTCACCTTTGTATTGAGGATGGGGAAATCTTTTCTGATTAATTCGCTGTTCATTATATCTCCTTCGAATCCAGTTTCTGCCTGAGTTCTGTAATAATTTCTTCCCTCACCGATTTATCCATGCCGTCGATGATGGGGCGGATGAGGGCTTCGATGACGATTCTCCTGGCTTCTTCCAGGGAAAAGCCGCGGCTCATGAGGAAATAAATGGTGTTGGCGTCCAGCTGTCCTGCGCTGGATGCATGATTTCCCTGAACGTCATCTTCTGTGCAGAGGAGGAGAGGCAGGGAAATATTTTTCGTCTTCGGGGAAAGCTGGATGGCATAGTCCCCTTCGTCACCGACGGAGCCGCTGCAGCCTTTTTTGAAATTCAGGGTGCCCCGGAAGATTTTTTTCGATTCATCGTCCAGTGCGCCTTTCACGTCGATTTCCGCATGGGTCTTCCTGCCTGCGTGGTCGATGTGGTAGAAGAAATCGAGGTGCTGCTTTTTCGTTCCCGCATACACCGCTTTTTCCGTCATGGCTGCATGGTCTCCGGCAAGGAGGCCGTAGCTGTGAACGTAAATATTTTCTCCACCCAGTTCGGCGGCGGAGAAATCGGCACGGGCCCCTTCTGCCAGCACAGTGTGGCGCTGGTCGAAAACTGCCACACCGGAAAGGCCCGTTTCCAGACGGGATACCTTGAGGCAGGCGTTTTCGGAAAGGTCATAGTAGGCCCCTGCCAGGCAGGTGCCCTCCTTCGTCTCTCCCTTCAATACCCAGACGAGGTTCAGGGATGCTTCCTTTTCCAGATGGAAGAGGAAGGTGCCTGCAAAGTCCGATACATCTCCGTCGCCGGAAAGGGTGATGGTGAGATCCGCCTTTTCGCCGGCGGGGATGGTAATGGTATAGTGACTGCCCTTTTCCAGAGCTTTCACCGTTTCTTCGGAGGCGCCCCTGAAGTTTTCAGGAAGGGCGCCGCCTTCCTTCACATGGGAAAGGTCTGAGAAGACAGGCCTGTTTCCCTTCTCCGGCGCTTCAAAGGCCACGGGAGTGTCGTTGGTGTGAAGGTAACGGTATGTGAGGAGAGGCAGCCGGTTGATTCTGATGTCTTCCATAATGCCTCCTTATCCTATGGCCCCTTCGAATTCAAGATCGATGAGGCGGTTCATTTCTACAGCGTATTCCAAGGGAAGGGCTTTGGAAATGGGTTCTGCAAAGCCCCGAACCAGCATGGCCTTAGCGTCTTCTTCCGTAAGGCCCCGGCTCATGAGGTAGTAAATGTCCTCGTCCGGAATGCGGCCGATTTTGGCTTCATGGCCCAGGTCGATATCATCGTTTTCGATGATAATATCGGGGATGGTGTCGGAGCGGGACTCATTGTCCAGCATAAGGGATTCGCAGCTGATGGAACCCTTGGTGCCCCGGGCGTTGGGCCCGATGTACACCACGCCCCGGTAAATGGCGGTGCCGCCGGCCTTGGAAATGGATTTGGAGTTAATGGTCATGGACACGTCTTTCCCCAGGGCTTCCACCTTGGAGCCGGTATCCAGGAACTGTCCCTTGCCGGCAAAGGTGATGCCGGTGAATTCGCAGGTGGAGCGGTCCCCTTTCAGCACGGTGTCCGGATAGAGGCAGGACGTATGGGATCCGAAGGATCCGGATACCCAGATCATATGACCGTCCTCTTCCACCAGGGATTTCTTGGTGTTCAGGTTATACATGTTCTTCGACCAGTTTTCAATGGTGGAGTAACGGAGGGTGGCTCCCTTCTTCACGAAGAGTTCTACCGCCCCGGCGTGGAGGTTGGCCACATTGTAGCGGGGGGCGGAGCAGCCTTCGATGAAATGGCAGGTGGCCCCTTCTTCTACGATAATGAGGGTATGCTCAAACTGGCCTGCCCCCGGCGCATTGAGCCGGAAATAGCTCTGCAGCGGCATCTTCACATGGACGCCCTTCGGCACGTAGACAAAGGAACCGCCGGACCATACGGCGTAGTGAAGGGCTGCAAATTTATGATAGTTCGGGGTGATGAGTTTTCCGAAATAGGGTTTAATCAGTTCCGGATACTTCTTCACCGCCGTTTCAAAGTCAACATAAATGACTCCCTGTTCCTCCAGTTCTTTCTGGATATTGTGGTACACCACTTCGGAGTCATACTGGGCACCTACACCGGCGAGAGATTTCTTTTCCGCTTCCGGAATACCCAGCCGGTCGAAGGTTTCCCTGATATTTTCCGGCAGGTCTTCCCAGCGGGCCTTCATGTCCGTCTTCGGGCGGACGTAGGTATCGATGTGCTCCATATCCAGCTCCGAAATATCCGGCGCCCAGGGCGGCACATCCAGTTTGTTGTAGATTTCCAGGGCCTTCAGCCGCTTTTCCAGCATCCATTCCGGTTCATCCTTTTCTCTGGAGATTTCCCGGATCACGTCTTCCGTGAGGCCCCTGTCTGCCTTGTAGGAATACTCCACCCTATCCTTCACATCATAGATACTGCGGTTGATATCCTCTACCTGGCTCTTTTTCTTTTCTTCAGCCATGACTACACCTCACTGCGGTATGCATCAAAGCCGTTGGTTTCGATTTCATCCACCAGCTCCGGTCCGCCTTCCTTCACAATGCGGCCGTCGATGAGGACATGCACGTATTCGGGGGTGATGAACTTCAGAATCTGGTTCAGATGGGTAATGATGAGAAGGGAATTATTCTCATTGTGGTATTCGGAAATATTCTTGGAAACGATGCGCACTGCGTCCACATCGAGGCCCGAGTCCGTTTCATCCAGCATGGCCAGCTTCGGGTCCAGAATACGCATCTGCAGGATTTCACTCTTCTTCCTCTCACCGCCGGAGAAGCCGTCATTAAGATAACGGTCAGCGTAGGACGGATTCATTTCCAAATCCTCCATCCTTGCCTTCATAAGGCGCTTGAAAGGAAACAGCCGCTGCTGTTTACCGGAAATGGTGGTCTTCGCGGTGCGGATGAAATTCTCCATGGTAATGCCTGCCACGGAAATAGGGTTCTGGAAGGACAGGAAAATGCCCAGCTTTGCCCTTTTATCAACAGACAGGTCCGTAATCTCCTGTCCTTCAAAATAAATATGTCCCTCAGTCACCTTGTAAACAGGATTTCCCATGATGGCATGAAGCAGCGTCGACTTGCCTGCCCCGTTAACACCCATAATTACATGGACTTCCCCCTTGTTTACGGTGAGGTTAATGCCGTGGAGGAGTTCTTTCCCGCCTACGGAAACGTGGAGATTCTCCACGCGTAGCAATTCACTCATTTGATCACCTCATAATATATTGTAACCTGCATGCGTCAGGAGACGTATACAATTGAAATCTTATTCCATTTTATATTATTTATCTCTATATGTAAATACGCCGGCGCCGTGGAAACTGCTTCCTTCCTGCCTTTTCCCCCTGCGGCGTCACATCCTATCTAACTTTTTCAATATGTAATCTTTCCCATACGGATTTAGGGAAGATAGATGATAATATTGTATATAGAAGGTTCTTAGGTTTGACGGCGCCTTTGGCGCCGAGGGTTGTGATATCGCCATTGGACAGCGCCTTTGGCGCTGAAGGTTCAGAGGGTTCAGAGGGTTCAAAGGGTTCAAAGGGTTCAAAGGGGAAGGTGGCGGCTTTGCCGCAGTTTATAGCCTCCTTCCATAGGAAGGAGGTGGCGCCGCAGGCGACGGAGGATAGGGGCGTCAGGTCTCTCGCTGAATTTTCGAACCTATCCTCAGGGCTTCGCCCAGCTCCATCCCGGTCGGGCAAACAAAAGGAAGGCCCTTTTATGGGCAGGCTAAGGGCCAACTTTGCCCGACTTGGCAATCCTATGCAGGACTGCCACCTGAGGAAGGAGCCTGCGTTATGGGATTACCTTCCCGCCGGGCACTGTCATTCTGAGCGTCAGCGAAGAATCTCGGTAAGTGCCGCTTATGAGACAATCGGTAGTGAATACCAGTCGGCGGGAAGGCTGCCGTTTGACGTAGAGGCGGCAGCAGTTAGCAATTAGCAGCTAGCTGTCAGCTGAGTTCGGCTTATACCTTTTAGATTCATCAGCATGATTTGCATTACTGTGATTAGCCACCTGCCACGGTCAGCCGACCAAAAGGAAGGCCTCTTATTGGGCAGGCTAGAGGCCAACTTCGGCTGACTTGGAGGTCCTATGCAGGACCTCCACAGCTTTCCCCCTTTGGTGCCTACGGCACCACCTTCCCCCCGCAAAAGCGGTGGGACAATAAAGCTCCGGTAAACATTCACTTCAAAAAGTTTCTCTATAGTAAGCACGGGTTGTTGTGCCCCCGCTTGTGGGGGAAAGGTGGTGGCGTCAGCCACCAAAGGGGGAAATGCATTTCCCACGCGCCACAGGCGCGGTTGGCTTGTTTTCCCCTCGCCCGTCAGGGCGGTTGTAAAGGTTTTATACAAACTGGCGCCCCTTACTTTTAAAGGCGCCCGCCACACCCCTTTGAACCCTTTGCTCCGTCTGAACTTTGAACCTTTACGCTCGCAGGGCGTGTCCATAAAGGCCCCCTCACGGCCGAAGGCCGTGTCAAACTTAAGAACCCTCAGGCCAAAAGCCTGTCAAACTTCGGGCCCCAGGGCCCGTCAACCCTCACGCCCGCAGGGCGTGTCCTATCCACGAAAAAAGAGCGGATATGCTCCGCTCTTTTTGTTATTACCTTCTGTATCCCGGTCCGGGGCAGTAGTAATCGTCACGGTCGCTCTGCCGGCAGCCGCCGCAGCCGTAGCCTCTCCTGCCGTAGTTTCCATCACGGGAGTCCTGGCTCACGGTCTGTCTTGGGCCGTAGCACCAGCCGTTCCAGCTGCTTTCGCTGCTGTCTGCAAATACGCTGTAGCCTCCCAGGGCAATGAGACCGGCGGCGGCCAGGGAAACGATAAGGGTACTCTTCTTCATGGAATCATCCCTCTTTCTTTGAAAATGAAGAGGCCTTTCTGCCTCTGCTTTCATTATATCATACAGGACAATTCGTTTAGGGAAGCGCTGATTAAATCGTTATCGGATTTCATTCTTGTATTTTTATTCAATGCAAGGAATCAGTCGACGCGAATAGCCAGCTATTTAAGGAGACTGATGAGGTCGATTGGATAAAAATACATATGAAATTCGATTCTGCGAATTAATCAGTGCTTCCCTGGGACGCACAAAGATTTTATTTCCTCATGCTTTTACGTCCGGCTCTTTGCTGAAACTTTCATCGGCAAACCATTTATCGTAAATCTTGTCATATTCGCCGCTCTTCATGAGCTTGTCCAGGGCATCGTTTACCTGTTTCTGGAGGCCTTCGTCCTTCTTGCTCAGCATCATGACGAATCCACCGGAACCGCTGATAATGCCGGCGGGCTTCAGTTTGTCCGATGCACCGTGGGCCAGATAGAAACGGGCCACCGGCTTGTCCAGGATGAGGGCATCCGCCTCATTGTCCTCCACCGCCTTGATAAGCTGGTCGTGGTAATCGTACTCCTTCACTTCCGCGCCGTACTGTTTGGCGGTTTCCACATACACCGTGCCCTTTTCCACGGCCACCTTTTTTCCCTTCAGGTCTTCGGGGCCTTTGATTTCATTGTCTTCCTTACGGGCCAGGATGGAAACGTTTTCTTTGCTGTAGTAGATATTGCTGAAATCCACCTTGTCCGCCCTATCCTGGGTCATGTCCACCGCCGCCACGGCGATATCCGCCTTGTTGGCCTCAAGGGCCGGCACCATTTCATTGAAGGGCATGCTTTCATATACCACCTGGGCCCCCAGTTCCTTCGCCACGGCACCGGTGATGTCCACATCAAAGCCTACGATTTTTCCTTCCTTGTCTTTGTACACAAAGGGCGGATAGGTAGCCACGCAGGCCACCTTCAGCTCCTTCTTCGCCGGAGCCGGCGCCTTGGAAGAGGCCGCCTGCTTTTCCCCGCCGCAGCCGGAAAGGCCGGCCAAGAGTCCCAGCGCCAGCACCGCCGCTCCCGCTTTCATCCATCTGTTCATACAAAACACCTCCCGAAAAACGCTATCCAGTGTTGTCTTCATTATATAGGGATAAAATTGAATTATCAAATGGGAAATATATAGGGGGGACCGCTTCGCGGTCCCGGGTTCAGAGGGTTCGGCCCGCCAAAGGCGGGCTGGTTCAGAAGGTTCAGAGGGGAAGGTGAACGGGGCCTATCGGCCCCGAAGATTATAGCCGCCTATGGGCGGCAGGTTGTGTAGAACGGTTGTGTTCGCTTCGCCCAAGGGGAAGAGGAAAAGGTTCCAACGGGTTGTGATATTGCCCGTGGAACCACTGCGTGGCAGGGTTCAAAGGGTTCAGAGGGTTCAAAGGGGAAGGTGGCGGCTTTGCCGCAGTTTATAGGGGCTGTGAAAAAATGTTTAAACATTTCTTCACAGCCCCTTTTCCACTTCGGTTATAGACTCAGAAAATTGCCAAAAATAACAGTAAGCTGTTCTCCGCATTGTCATCTCGAGCG
>OOBU01000439.1_pt1 | contig 19283 bp, 14 predicted proteins | sample 1671501 | NCBI WGS metagenome assembly OOBU01 (sample SAMN06348163, study PRJEB24527) | human gut metagenome | biome: human gut; feature: ankylosing spondylitis patient; material: feces | host: Homo sapiens | place: China | collected 2015-10
GCTGTCAAACTTTAGAACCCTAAGAACCTTCGGCCCGCCAGGGCCGTCAACCCTCCCGCCCTCCTGCACCCCGCCCCATTTGAGATACAATCTGTAATCTGCTACAATAGAGCAGAAGTGAGGTGCGCTATGTTTATTCATGAAATCATCAATCAGGCGCCTTCAGACCATGTGGCCATTGAGGGCGATGAAAGGGTAACCTATGGGGAACTCAGGGCTCTGGTTTCCCTGTATCGGAACCGGCTTTACGGTATGGGTGTAAGGAAAGGCTGCCGGGTGGGGCTGTATTCGGCCAACCGGGCGGAGTTTATTTATGTGCATCTGGCAGTCATGAGCCTGGGGGCCGTGATTATCCCCATCAATAATTCCCTGGTGGACCGGGAAGTGGACTACATCCTGAAGGATGCGGAGGCCATGCTTTTGGTGACGGACACGAAGCTTTCCGTTTCCGTACCCTCCATCGACATCCACGACCTGGATTTCCAGGCCCGGGAACGGAATGCTCCGGAAGCGCCGGACTTCCCTGCTGATTTGACGGAGAATGATGTGTGTGCCTTTGTCTATACCTCCGGCACCACCGGCAGTCCCAAAGGAGCCATGCTGACCCATCGGAATCTCGTCTGCAACGTGGAGCAGTTCACCCAAAAGGTCATTTTCAAGCCGGAGGATAAAATCCTCTGCGTACTGCCCATGTTCCACTGCTACGGGCTCACCACGGTGATCCATGCAGGGCTCATGCATGGAAGCACCATCGTCATCGTGAGGACGAAAAATCCTACGGAAATCATGAATACCATCGTGGAACACAGCATCACCATTGCCATCATGGTACCGCCTATGTACAACCTTCTGGCCCGCCGGGGCGAACCGTCAGTCATGCGGACAGTGCACGATTTCATTTCCGGCGGCGCCCCCATTCCCCAGCCCGTGGCCCAGGCCTTCTATGACCGCTTCCATCATCCCGTGCGGGAAGGCTACGGCCTCACGGAAGCGGCGCCGGTGGTGAGTGTCCTTCCGGCGGATAAGCTGAAATACCTTACCGTGGGACCAGCCATTCCCGGCGTGGAAGTGAAAATCGCAACCGAAAAAGAAGGGCCCTACAAGCCCGGCACGGTGGGCGAACTCCTGGTGCGGGGCGACAATGTGATGAAGGGCTACTGGCATAAGGAAGAGGAAACGAAGAAAGTGCTGGAACCGGACGGCTGGCTTCATACCGGGGATTTGGCCTACATGGACGAAGACAGATTCATCTACATCGTGGACCGGCTGAAGGACCTCATCATTGTGAACGGGGAAAACATCTATCCCGGCGAAGTGGAAGACTGCATCTATGAAGTAGAAGGCGTCTCCGAATGCGCCGTCATCGGCCACCCCGATCCCCTCCGCGGTCAGGTGGTATGGGCCTATGTGGTGATGAAAGAAGGATACGATTTCGATGAAACCCGTATCCGGAAATACCTCTCCCAAAACCTGGCCAGCTACAAAATCCCCCGCCGTTTCATTCCCATGGACGCACTTCCCAAGAATGCATCCGGAAAAATCCTGAAACGGGCTCTCCGTGATAAATAAAAAAAGCGGCTGTGAAGGAATGACTGAAGCTCTATCAAATAGTAAACAATTTGAAAGGGCGGAATTAGAACCCTGAAATCGCATATCTCGGATGACACAGATACCACTCTGCCCGATTGTCATTTCGAGGGGAGTCGAGAAATCTCATCCCTGGTACAAGCCCCGTGGCGGAGGAAATTTCCTGGCTCAGACCCTCAATAGAACAAAAATAAAAGGGGAATGTGAAGAATGATTTGCATTTTTTCACATCCCCTTTTTGCATAGAAAGGAAATAAAAATCATGCATATCATACTGGCCTCCGCCTCACCCCGCCGCCGGGAACTCATCCGGCAGATTCATTGGGAAGCGGACATCGAACCGGGCCATTTCCCGGAAGTCACCAATGAGGACGAAGCCCTTGCCTTCATCAGGAAAGAAGGACTGGAAACAGCCTTCGCTCCCTTCTCCCATACCGACCTGGTGTGCGCCGTCAACGCCTTCGGCAAAGCCAAAGACATCGCCGCCCGGAAGAGCGACGCCCTTCCCGTGGTGGGCGCCGACACCACCGTAGTGCTCGAAGGCCGCGTCCTGGGCAAACCAAAGGATAAAGAAGACGCCTTCTCCATGCTCCTAAGCCTCTCCGGCAGGCCCCATGTGGTCAAAACAGGCATGGCCATCCTGTACAGAGGAAAAACCAGCCTCTCCGTCACCGCCACGGAAGTCACATTCCGCAGCCTTTCGGAAGAAGAAATCAGAAAATACATCGAAACCGGAGAACCCATGGACAAAGCCGGCGCCTACGGCATCCAGGGCATAGGCACCCTCCTGGTGGACACCATCAGCGGCTCCTACGACAACGTGGTGGGCCTGCCCCTCACCGTGCTGTATGAAAAAGTGAATGAAATAGTGGGATAGTGGGGCTGTCGGCTTACCGCCGCCCGCTGTCCGTTTACCTCGGCCTACCTCGGCCTCGTCTTCCCCCGTCGCCCCTCCTGGGAAAGGGGACGACGGCTCTTTGTCATGCAGCGCTGGAGATGCAAAAATGAGTTCCGTAACGCAGACTCCTTCCTATGGAAGCAGCTGGGTGAAGCCCTGAGAAACACCGAGACTCAAATCTCAAACCTCAAATCTCTTTTCTCAAACCTCTTTTCTCAAACCTCGTCCCCTCTGACTATCTCTGCATTCTCAAATCTGTTATTTTAACTCAATTAAAAATGAGTTAAACAAAATATGCACGATAAAAGCAGGCATTGTAACGTATAAATTATTGCGTTAAGATGCTTATTTTTATTGACGGTCAATTTTTAACGTAACAGCTAACGTGAAATTATGTAGAAATATTCAATTAAAAATCATAGGCTCCGGCTGCGGGAAAGTGCTTTTGAAATGGATTTGCAGGAGGGAACAGAGACGGAAGAGATACTTTCACACGGAATTTTTACTGCAATTCAGGATTCGTGTGGGGAAATATGGGAAAATCCTTGCTTATTGGTGGAATACATATATAATAAATATAAATCTGTAGGTTATGATCTGCTCTTTTGTCCATGAGGAAGTTTGCTGAATTTTCGATCATTAATAATGATTGAATACATGACGTAGGTATAAATGCTTTTCAGTAAAAGAGGGTGGATGTTTTTTATTTATTTGTTGGCAGACTACATCTTAAATCTTGATGATTTACATACAAATTCAAATTATGTGGCATACATTAATAGTTTATACTTTGCTTTTTTAGAGGGGAGCAGAACCACTTAATGATTTGCATTTCGCAAGACATGCCGTATGATGCCAATAAGTTCTTTATCGTTGCACTAGGTGATGATAATGGATGATAAAAAAATAAATCGGAATTTAATTTATATAAGGAGAAGTAATGATATATAATACACAAATTAACCGACTGGCAAATATATTTACTTTTTTTATAATGGTTATTATTTCATGGTGCTTTAAGTCGTCGTATTTTAGTTATGCACTGATTCTTTTTGCTTTACTTTTGGCCATAGATGGCGTTTATTCATTTCATTATCAATATCCATTTTTACCAAAAGGTAATAAACATTTTTTTATGATGTTAGTGGGGATAACATTTTTCTATTTAACTTTTAATCTAACCTCAACCGTACATTGGAATCAATCGGATTTATCTAGATCATTGGATTATGCCTGGCTTTGTTTCCCTTTCTTCATGACTTGGTGGATTTTATCAAAATATAATGTGGAAAGGGGATTCTGTTGGGGTATCCTGGCTGGTGCTATAATTGCCTGCATTATTGGACTGCACCAATGGCAGATGAATCCGGATGTTCGTATACAGAGTTCTTATGCGAGTCCAAATCATTTTGGTACGATGATTAACTTGACTCTTCCTCTTATTGGATATTATGCTGTTCGTGTTACAAATAATGCTTATAAAATCTTATCAGTCTGCACGATGATTATGCAGCTGGTATGTTTGTATTTAACTGGATCCAGAGGTGCGCTGCTTGCATTGATTGGGGCCACTGTGTTAGGAGTGCTGTGGGCATATGTAAGCTTAAGAGAATATAAGAATATGAAGATTGGCAAATATGTCTGTATTTTTATCATATTTATTCTTGTTGGCGGCGGATTTACTTTATATCACATGGGACAGGAAAGAAATTTAGATGTTGTAAAAATGGCCGAAACTGGTGATTCTATTGCAAAAGCTGGGGGAGAAAGAATGCAAATGATCCAGGCAAGCATTGCTATGTGGGAGGATCACAAGATATGGGGAGTAGGTGCTGATCATTGGGGAGAAGCATATTATGGACCGTATAAGCCGGCGGATATACATGAGAAAGGACATACTATGCCTCATAATATGCCTTTGTTCTTTCTATCAACCGGAGGTATAGTTGGATTTACCGGATATGGAGTTTTTATCATCCTATCAATTATTGCATTAACCCAAATAATAAAAAAGGAAAGGAATTTTGATTTCGGCATTGCAGTTTATATGGTCTTTCTCTCGTTTTTTTTGCAGGGATTGGTGGATACAACGATAATTAATAAGATTCCGGCACGGATGTATTTCGCATTAATGGGTGCTTTTATTGCTTTGCCTTATTTGCATTTAAGGCAGAATAGGTTTTGAGGGGTATATGAGGGTTTTATTAGCAAGAATTGCGGCATTGAATGGTCGTAATGGCGGTATGGAACAAGTAGAAGCACGTATGGCTGATGCTATGATTCAAAGAGAGCATAAAGTGGGCATCTTATCCTATGATATACATGAAGGGCATCCTTATTATCACATTGCAGATTCAATCCAGCTGCTAAATTTAAATGACTTTATCAAAAGTTCACAAAATTTGTGGGCCTTTAAGTGCGTAAGAGAACTGGTGCGGCCGTTTAGCAAAAAGAAGGCTTTATATTGGAGGAATAAAGGAAGATATTCTTACTTCAAAGGGGCGATAAGACAGGTCTTAAACCAATTCAGACCGGATGTTATTATTTCATTTGATGCAGAGTCAAGCGCCATCTTTTTCGGGACTTGCCAAAATTTAAAAATTCCTTTAATTACTATGTTTCAATTTCCTGCTGATATTGCCGTTAATTGGAAGGATTCGGATGAAATAGAAGCTCTAACTAAAAGTATATTTGTACAGGTTTTAATGAATGAAGACGTTGTTACTTTGAAGAAACGTCTCCCGGGTATAAATGCAGTTAGGGTACCAAATATGGTGCCAAATTATGGAAAAATTGCAGACTTGAGCCAAACGAAAAGAATGCATACGATTATCAATGTGGCTAGATTGGACAAGGCAACAAAACGGCAATATCTCTTGATTGAGGCATTCAGCAGGTTGGCCAAAGATTTTCCCTCTTGGAAGCTGGAATTTTGGGGATCGGAACCGGATAATAAGCATGAATATACCCTGGAATTAAAACGTTTGATTCATGCAAAAGGTCTTGATAATCGAGTGTTTCTTAGAGGAAATACCAACGATGTATTGAGCAAATATTTAGCATCAGATATTTTTGCGTTTCCCAGTGCCTTTGAGGGCTTTCCTTTGGCCATGACCGAAGCTATGAGCGCCGGCCTTCCTGTGGTTGCCTATAAAACTTGTCCGGCAGTGAATCAACTTATTACGAATGGAATAGATGGGTTTTTGGTAGATGATGGTGTAATTCCATTAATAGAAGGACTTAGGAAGTTAATGTCTAATCAAGTCCTTCGAGTGAATATGGGAAAGAAGGCGCATGAGGCCATGCAGGAGTATTCGCCATCTCATATTTGGAAACAATGGGAAAATTTGATGAGAAAAGCGGTTATAGAGAAAACTTATAAAAGGGGAGAATGATATGAATGAATTGAAGGCTTCTATTATCATTCCGGTATATCAGGCAGAAGAATATATAAGACAGTGCTTAGATAGCATTATAAGCCAAAGCTTCCGAGATTTTGAAGTCATTATCATTGATGATGGAAGTACCGATAAGTCAGGTCGCATATGCGATGATTATGCAAATCGTGATTCTCGAATTCATGTCTTTCACCAACACAACCAAGGGGTTACAGCAGCTCGTAAGGCAGGATTGGCACATGCAGAGGGAAAATACATCTTTTGGGTCGATGCGGATGATTATGTGGAGAGCAGCTGGCTAGAAAAGGCTTTTGCCCGTTTGAATATGGATTGCTCTAATATTGTTCTTTGGAACTCAGATACATTTGTTGGTTCCAATGGAAAAATTATTAAGCAAAGTGAGTGGAAATCACAGCCTTTGGAAGATTGGAAAAGAAACTCAGCTATTGGAAAATACAGTGTGCTTTGGGCATTTTGCGCCTCCAGAAAACTCTGGTCTATGATTCAATTTCCGAAAAATATTACTCATGCGGGAGAGGATGGATATCTTTCACTCAATCTTTTCCTTATTGCTGAAGGCATATCTGTAATTCCAGAAGTTTTGTATCATCATAGGGCTGATTCTGCAAATTCTATTTCCCATCATAAGACAGCTATATATTACTATGATAATTATCAATTATGGGATTATCGAAGCAAGGTTTGCCAAACAAGATATCCTGAATTAGTAGATTTTTGCATGCAGCGCGCTTTGTCAGCTGCAGTAAAAGCATATTGCTTTGATTTATATTCAGAGTGTTTAAAAAATAATGAAAAAATCCAAATAGAAAACTCTCTTCAAAATATGGCAAAACAGCCGATTACAGGGAGATTTAAAGAAAAAATATTAAGTTGGGCTATTAGAGAAAAATATTATAATTTATGTCGATTGTATATACGGCATAAAATAGATGAATGAATGGATTCAGCTGAACAAATAGCTATACTTGCTTTTGATTAATTGGCTATTGGATGACATCTGGATATAATTGTAATCACTTATTGATAACAGTATTGAAAGCGTATTTTTTACTTGATTAGTACATAAGCACTATAAAAAATAGATTTTAACTTGGGGAGATACTGTATGAAAATTATGATGGCTTATTTTGAAAAGTTTGTCCGCGTCAGCGGTGGTATTGAACATATGCTAAGCAAATTGGCAAATGAGCTTGTCAGAAGAGGCCATCAGGTGGATATTGTTTATTGTTATGGCGAGTCCGGCGAATGCTTTTATCCATTGGATGGTTCCATCAAGCTGCATAATCTAATGGCTATTCATCCGGAGAAATGGAAAGATCCTCAGCTTAGCCAGTGCATATCAGGCACAACGAAATTGATTAGGGAAATCATCAGAGCCTTTAATCCCGGAAAAGGCAGGGATTACAATGAAGCTGCAAAAGGAAAGCTGATTGCTGGGGAAATTCGGCAGGTTATGGATGAAATAAAACCTGATGTTATTATTTCTTTACGCTATGAAACGAGCAATTATCTGATCAATTCTGCGAAGATAACGGTACCGGTTATTACCCGGTCTTTTCTGGATCCGGCGGTTATGCTTAAAAATGCGCCAAAGGGTGAAATTACTGCATTGCAGAAAAGCGCGGTGGTTCATGTTTTGCAAAAGCAGGATATTCCAGTCATGAAGAAGCTTTGCCCTGGCGCTAATGTGGTTTGGATTCCTAATCCTGTTCCACAATATGATAAACAGGCTGATTTGGCAAGAAATAAGAAAAAATATACGATTATCAATGTGGCAAGATTGAATAAGGCGCAGAAGCGTCAACATTTGATTGTTCAAGCTTTTGCTAAACTGGCTAAAGATTATCCGGAGTGGCAGGTGGAACTTTGGGGTGGCGAGAATGATCCCCGCCATGGGTATGGAAGTGAATTGCAAAATTTGATCGATACGGCAGGCCTTTCAAATCAGGTTTATTTGAAAGGAGAAACTCATGAAGTCTTAGAAAAGGAACTCAATGCAGACATATTCTGCTTCCCTAGTGCTTATGAGGGATTTCCTAATGCCCTGGCAGAAGCAATGAGTGCTGGCCTTCCGCCAATTATTTGCAAAAGCTGTCCTTCGGCCGGGGCTTTGGTTAAAAATGATGTTAATGGTATTGTTTGCGATGATTCTATAGACGGCATTGCGAGTGCTTTAAAAATACTTATGGATTCTGAGGCACTTAGAATTCGACTTGGCAATCAGGCGAAGGAAGAAATGAAACAGTATCGGCCGCAAATTGTGTTTGACATGTGGGAAAATATAATCAGGGAATGCTTAAGATAATATTGGTTGTGTAGCTTTGGGTGCTTAGAATCGGCTGCGATGTAGTAATCAACTCACTGCTAATATGTTGCTTTTATGTTATGAGAAGGCTATAGGGGAAATCTATTTATGGAAAACAGTTTAGTTACCGTTATTATACCGGTTTATAGGGTGGAAAAGTACATTAGTCGATGTGTTGATAGTGTTTTATCGCAGTCTTATCAAAATCTGCAGATTATTTTGGTTGATGATGGCTCACCGGATGATTGTGGAAAAATCTGCGATTCATATATGAAGAAGGACTCCAGGGTTAAAACGATTCATCAGCCAAACGGTGGACTGAGCATTGCAAGAAATACTGGCTTGAAGTACGCTTTGGGGGAATTTATTTATTTTCTCGATTCGGATGATTATATTGCACCGGAAACAATAGAAGCGATGGTTCATTTGGCAGATGAGCATCATGCAGATATTGTTATGGCTGGTCATAACCGAGTTGAAGCAGATGGCTATATTCATTGTGATTCAAAGAATTGGCCGAATCTGCAATCGACTGAGGCAATAAAAAAAGCAATTTTGGTTAATGATATTCCCAATTTTGCTTGGGGGAAATTATATAGAAAAAGTTTGTGGGACAATTACCGATTTCCTGAGCATGTTCTCATGGAGGACATGTATATAGTGGCTTTTGTCTTTTACAAAGCAAATTGTATTTTTGTTACACCGCAACCTTTTTACTATTACAGCAACGAAAGCTCCGGCAGCATAATGAGAGGAAGAAATAAGGCGTATATTCGGCTTCATTATGGGCAATTTCTTGGTTGGAAACGTCATGTAGACTTGGCTAAAGATGTGGATCCGTCTGCAATTTCAATATGTGCTAACAAAGCGGCGCATGCAGCGGTTAGAGCCTTGTCCTTGGATGTTGGCGTGAACATGCTGAATGAGGAAGAAATAAAGAAAGCAAAACAATTTTTAGCGGTTGAAAGAAATTGCCATTTAACTAACGCAGAGAAAGTTGTAAGATGGCTTATCCTTGCAAATAGCTTTCTGCTGCCATATATTGGCGCGCTGCAGAGAAAAATTATAGAGCGTCAAATAGAAAAACGCGTTCGAAGGATTGAGCAAAGAAGCAAATAGATGATTAACGGAAGTACTATTTTTAGAAATAGCTAAGTTAAAAGATGCGTTATCCGGTGTAAGAATGATATATAGTCGCATTTTCCGGGATTTTTGCATTATTTAAACTCATCACGAACTTCAATTTTTGATTTTATCAGTAGAAAATGGTATCTATTAATGTATCTGTGAATTAATAGGTCCTATATGGAACAAAAAGATAAAACAGCTTTAAGATTTTCCGCAAAAGCGCAAGGAAACATTATAATAATGAATTAAAACTACTGGTTATCATACATTTACTCCATAAATTTTTTACCTTTTTCCGATGATATGAATTTTTTATACCAGTCCGGATTGGATAAAACTTTAATATTATTTTTAAAGGTATCAATTAGGTTGGTCTCATCTGCAAGATATTTATAGAGCGAAATTTCAATTGCTCTGGATTCACATCTTATCTGATCAGTAAGCATATCTTTATAAGTACAGTATTTTTTATACTCTTCAAGAAAACTTTCCGGGGTATTTGGACTGCTGCTTTGATAAGCTTGCTGCTTACTCGTATTATATTGAACAGTACAAGTATAGTAATCTCCAATATCGTTTGTTAGTTTGATAATCATATTCTTGAATTCAATGGGAAACCAAATTGAATCGTCTTCAACTTGGCGTATTTTTTCTTTTAAAGATTGGTAATCATTTTCATTGTCAGCCCAAGTATACCATCCGTCATCTTTGGTGACTGTCATAAAATTATTTAAAAAGGAAAAAATATCTTCCAAAGCTTTAGCTTTCTGAGTAATCAGGAATTTACGATAATCGCTTTTATAGGCATTCTTGCTTTGCCTATTATTAATAATATAAGTTCCTGAAAGGGTTATTATAGCTACTAATATTGATCCGAAAAAACTTAATTCAGCTGATGAGAACTTGTAACTCATATGAGACTCCTCCTGAGATAGATAAAGCAAAGTTATGTTTTTATTATTTAAAAGTACAAATGATTTTATGGATAAATTTAATCGAAAATAGCTTTCTTGGAAACCTGTTGGTCTTTAGAAGTATCCTTATTTCAATACTTCCAATATAATTATACATCGTTTGATGGGTATTTCCTTTATAGTTACTAGCCAGATAATGGTGCATTGATTTAAGATATATAGGATGATTTTTTGCGAAAAGCAATATTAAAACCATTAGTTTTGGGGGAGGCAGTCATGAATATAGCAGTTGCAGGAACCGGTTACGTAGGGCTTTCTTTAGCCACTCTTCTTTCGCAGCACAATCATGTGATGGCGGTGGATATTATTCCGGAGAAGGTGGACATGGTGAATCACCGGAAGTCGCCTATCCAGGATGAGTACATAGAGAAGTATCTGGCAGAGAAGGATTTGGACCTTACTGCCACCATGGACGCAGAGGCGGCGTATAAAGATGCGGAAATTGTGATTATTGCCACACCCACCAATTATGACAGCCAGCAGAATTTCTTTGATACGTCTTCCGTGGAGGCGGTGATCCGGCTGGTGATGAAGTATAATCCCGACGCCATTATGGTCATCAAGTCCACCATCCCCGTAGGATATACGAAGGAAATTCGGAAGAAGATGGGGACGAAGAATATCATTTTCAGCCCGGAGTTCCTGCGGGAGAGCAAGGCCCTTTATGATAATCTCTATCCCAGTCGTATCATCGTAGGCACCGACCTGTCCGATGCCCGGCTGGTGAAGGCGGCTCATACCTTTGCCCATCTGCTGCAGGAAGGGGCCATTAAGAAGGACATCCCCACCCGTTTCATGGGGTTCACGGAGGCAGAGGCAGTAAAACTTTTTGCCAATACCTATCTGGCCATGCGTGTTTCCTATTTCAACGAGCTGGATACTTATGCGGAAATGAAGGGACTGGATACCCGGGAAATCATCGACGGCGTGTGCCTGGACCCCAGAATCGGGGAGTTTTATAATAATCCGTCCTTCGGCTATGGCGGCTACTGCCTGCCGAAGGATACGAAGCAGCTCCTGGCCAATTACCAGGATGTACCGGAGGATTTGATTGAGGCCATTGTGAAATCGAACCGCACAAGGAAGGATTTCATCGCTGACCGGGTGCTGGCAAAGGCAGGGTATTACCATGCTGGCAGCAGTTATGATGCGGCCAGGGAAAAGCCCATGACCATCGGCGTGTACCGGCTCACCATGAAATCGAATTCCGATAATTTCCGTCAGAGCAGCATTCAGGGGGTTATGAAGCGGATTAAGGCCAAGGGAGCGGAAGTCATTATCTATGAGCCTACCCTGGATGACGGCAGCACTTTCTTCGGCAGCCGTGTGGTGAATGATATGGAGAAGTTCAAAAAGGAGAGCCAGGCCATCATCGCCAACCGCTACGACGAAGTGCTGGATGATGTGAGGGATAAGGTGTATACCAGAGATCTCTTTGAGAGAGACTGAGGGATTTGAGAATTGAGGTTTGAGAGTTCAGACCGTCAGACTATCAGACGGTGGAACTCTGCTATCCGCTGTCGGCTGTCCGCTTTCCGCGGGAGAGGGAGATGGTCAGACTATCAGACGTCAGACTGGCATGGTGCCTGGAAACGTATTCCCTACTTACGGCAAACCACATGGTGCAGGGAGATTTCTCGACTCCGCTTCGCTGCGCTCGAAATGACATGAAGGGCCGCTCAGCGGCCCGGGTTCAAATGGTTCAAAGGTTCAAAGGGTGGTGGTGGCGGCTTCGCCGCAGTATTCAGGCTGCTTCTCGTGGAAGGGGCCTGACGTTACGTGTTTTGTTGCGGCGTCATATGTGGTGGGCTGCATAGAGGTGGGAGATTTCTCGACTCCGCTTCGCTCCGCTCGAAATGACATTGGGGAGTTTGGCTGACTGCTATCCGCTGTCCGCTTTCCGCGAGGGAGAGTCAGACGGTCAGACTGGAAGAGGAGATTCTTCGGACCTATCCTCAGGGCTTCGCCCAGCCCCTTCCTGGGGAAGGGGCCTGACGTTACGTGCTTTGCTGCGGCGTCAAATGCGACGAATGGCGTAGAGGCGGGAGATTTCGGGGCTCCGCTTCCGACCCTCGAAATGACAGGGAGCGGGGCTTTCAGAATGAAAATGACTAAAAGAAGTGTAAATGGCAAAATCCTATTCCCAAAACTTTAGAAAATAAAAAGTTTTGGGAATAGGATTTTTACTTAGAAAAATATAGATTATATCGGGTAAATCTCATTTCATCCGTTGAAATGCGGATAAGATTTTAAGAATTGCGAGATAGATATTCCCAAAACTTTTGAAAATAGAAAGTTTTGGGAATATAATAGAGGGGATGAATCCATTTTGAGAGGAGGCCTATGATGGTTATTCCGCGTCCCCGGTATATGAATCGCCTTTTGCGGGAAAAGGGAAAGAAGATTATCAAAATTATTACGGGGCTTCGCCGGGCAGGAAAGTCGACGCTGCTTTTTGAGCTCTATTATCAGGAGCTGTTGCAGAGGGGTGTGCCGGCGGACCATATCATCCGCATCCCGCTGGACAGTATCCGGTATATCGGTCTCCGTGAGCCCGTGGCGCTTTACCGTTATATTTCCGACGCCATCCATGATGGGGAGATGTACTATATTTTCCTTGATGAAATCCAGCTGGTGAAGGGATTTGAGGATGTGGTGAACGGCCTTGCCAGGGATTTCAACTGTGATATCTATCTCACCGGTTCCAATTCCCAGTTTCTGTCATCCGATGTGAATACCCGATTCAGGGGGCGGGGGATAGAAATCAAGGTATTTCCTCTGCTTTTTTCGGAGTATTATGCCTTTTATGGTGGAGATAGGCGGGAATGTTTCCGGCAGTATATGCTTTACGGCGGCATGCCCTATCTGCTGCAGGAGGAGAATCCCATGGACAAGGCATCGTATCTGAAAATGATTGCGGAAACGGTGGCTCTGAAGGATATGGAGGAACGGTATAAGATACGAAATCCCGAGGCGTTCCGGGCGATTATGGAGCTGCTGGCTTCGTCCATCGGTTCTTATGTGTCGGCCAATAAGATTGCCCGTACCCTGGCGTCCGCAGGCAATCGGGAGGTTACGTCCAAAACGGTGAGCCTGTATCTGAATTATCTGTGTGATTCTTTCCTTTTTTACAGGGCAAGGCGGTTTGATATCAAAGGGAAGGAATATCTTAAGACGCTGCAGAAATATTATATGGCAGATATCGGTCTCCGGAATGCGGTCCTTGGATTCCGGCAGCTGGAGCCGACGCACAGTCTGGAGAATATTATTTTTCTGGAGCTTGAAAGCAGGAATTATCTGGTGGATATTGGGAAGAATGAAAACAAGGAGATTGATTTTCTGGTGCGAAATCTGAAGGACACTTTTTACGTGCAGGTGTCTTATACCCTGTCCGGTCCGGATACGATGAAAAGGGAAATCGGCGCTTTCAGGAATCTGGATGATGGATATAAAAAGATTATCATCACCATGGATGATGACCCCTATACCCATCTGGAAAGGGGATATAAGAAGGTCAATGCACTGGATTTCCTGCTCAATGAACGGAGCCTGGAGGAGGTCTGAGATTTGAGGAAAGAGATTTGAGGTTTGAGGGGGGAGACTATCAGACGGCGGAATTCTGCTATCCGCTGTCGGCTGTCTGCTTTCCGCGGGAGGGAGTCAGACTGTCAGACTTCAGACTGGCATGGTACTTGGAAATGTATTCCCTACTTACGGCAAGTCACATAAAGGTAGGAGATTTCTCGACTCCGCTTCGCTCCGCTCGAAATGACATTGGGGAGTTTGGCTGACTGCTATCCGCTGTCCGCTTTCTGCGGGAGGGGAGACAATCAGACGTCAGACTGGAAGAGGAGATTTGAGGAAAGAGATTTGAGGGGGCGGCGGTCAGATATCAGCCCCCTGCCTCCCACTTGTCATCCTGAACGCAGTGAAGGATCTCGGTACGTGCCGATAGTGATACGTAGGCTGCTAAATACCAGTCGGCAGGGGGAGACACTCAGAGGTCAGACGGGAAGAGGAGATTTAAGGAAAGAGGTTTGAGATTTGAGGGAGCGGCGGTTAGATTTCAGATGTCAGACTGGCATGGTGCCTGGGAACGTATTCCCTATTTACGGCTGGACACATGGTGCAGGGAGATTTCGGGGCTGCGCTCGAAATGACATGAAGGGCCGCTGCGCAGCCCGGGTGCAAAGGGTTCAAATGGTTCAGAGGGTTCAAAGGGTGGTGGTGGCGGCTTTGCCGCAGTATGCAGGCTCCTTCTTGTGGAAGGAGCCTGGAGAACGGTGGATGCTATAGTGTCATCAGTATGGGGAAAGTCCATTTTACAAAAGTGCGGCATGCCGCACTTTTGTAAAATGGACTTTTTCGTTATATTGTATTTCCTGTGATTTCCGTATAAAATGAAGGCAGATATCATTTTATTATTTTGCGGCATGCCGCACTTTTATAAAATGGAGGACGCCATGGAGATTGAGAGGCCTTTTTATCTGAAGCGGCTGCTTCGGCTGAAGGATAATGGACGGATTAAGATTATTACGGGTATGCGCCGGGCGGGAAAGTCTTATCTGCTGTTTGAGCTTTTTCGCAGGGAGCTTCATAAGGCGGGGGTGCCGGAGGACTGTGTGATTTCCATTTCCCTGGATGAGCTGGCCAATGCCCGGGAGAGGAATCCGCTGGAGCTGGACCGGTGGATTCGGAGCCGGCTGAAGGAGGATGGACGGCGGTATTATATTTTTATTGATGAAATCCAGTTTGTGGAGAGTATCCCCAATCCCTATCTGCCTTCGTCGGAGATTACATTTGTGGATGTGGTGATGGGGCTCATGAAGCTGCCTTATGTGGATATTTATATTACGGGGAGTAATTCCCGCATGCTTTCTTCGGAGGTACTGACGCAGTTTCGGGACCGGGGGGATGAGGTGCGGGTGTATCCTTTGTCCTATGAGGAGTTTTTGTCGGTATGGCAGGGAGATATCCGCTTTGCTTTCAGTGAGTACTGTACCTATGGAGGCATGCCGGTGGTGCAGTCTCTTAGCTCTCACGAGGAGAAGAGCCGGTATCTCAATGATCTTTTCCGGCGGACTTATATCAGGGATGTGATAGAAAGAAATCATATTTCAAAGGATGAGGATGTACTGGAGGAGCTGCTGGATATTCTTTCTTCGTCCACCGGTTCTTTGACGAATCCGGCCAAGCTGTCCCGTACTTTTGATTCTCTGGAGCATATACGCATATCGGGGCCCACGATTTCCAGGTATATTGATTATTTCATCGATGCTTTTCTGCTGGAACGGGCCCAGCGGTATGATGTGAAGGGGAAGCGGTACATGGCGTCTCCTTACAAGTATTATTTCACCGACGTGGGGCTCCGGAATGCGCGGCTTCATTTCCGGCAGCAGGAGCCGACCCATATCATGGAAAACGTGATTTTCACGGACCTGCGGCGTCGGGGGATGGACGTGGATGTGGGCATGGTGGAGTATAATTACCGGGATGAGGCGGGCCATAAGCTGCGCAAAAATTTCGAGGTGGATTTTGTGGTGAACCGGGGGAGCAGCCGCTGGTATATCCAGTCCGCTTTCCGGATAGATACGGAGGAAAAGCGCAGGCAGGAAACGGAATCGCTGCGGCGTATCGATGATTCGTTCCGGAAAATCGTGGTTTTGCGGGATGCGGTCATTCCATGGCAGGATGAGCAGGGGATTCTGTATGTGGGGGTGGAGCAGTTCCTCACGGATCCTTCGCTGCTGGAATAGGGGATGGGGGATTTGAGGAGCTTTATTGTGCCACCCGCTTGCGGGAGGGAAAGGTGGTACGCAGTACCAAGGGGGGAAGAGATTTGAGGTTTGAGATTTGAGGGGGAGACGGTGGCATTCTGCTATCCGCCGTCGGCTGTCCGCTTTCCGCGGGAGAGAGTCAGACTGTCAGACTTCAGACTGGCATGGTACTTGGAAATGTATTCCCTACTTACGGCAAGTCACATAAAGGTAGGAGATTTCTCGACTCCGCTTCGCTCCGCTCGAAATGACATTGGGGAGTTTGGCTGACTGCTATCCGCTGTCCGCTTTCCGCGAGGGAGAGTCAGACGGTCAGACTTCAGACGTTAGACTGGAAGAGGAGATTTGAGGAAAGAGGTTTGAGATTTGAGGGGGGTTTTAGAACGAAAACGGAATCTCACTCATGAAATGTGAAATTCCAATCAAAATTCCCTCATGAAATGTGAAAGATGGTTGAAAAGTCCCTCATGAAAGCGGTGGCAGCAGGGGCTTCGGGGTGGCTCGGTTTCCTTTCCCGACCCATTCTTGACAGGAGGGGCGGGGCCTATTATAATATCGGTTAAATAGCAAAGGCGATGAGCAGGATTGAGCTTGGCTGGAAGTGACAGAGAGCCGGGAGGGTGGAAACCGGTATGGAAGGCGGGCGTGTCCCCTGGGAGCTTCGGGCTGAAGTGAGTAGGTCCGCCGTTTGTCCGCGTTAAGGATGTGGAGTATAATGCAGGGTGGTACCGCGCAATCTGCGCCCTTGTCCGATGGGACAGGGCTTTTTTTATTTCATCCTTCTTTATGCTTCCTGAGGTATAAGTGAGAGTGGTACCGCGCCGATGCGCCTCTTTCCTGCTTTGGGGCGGGAAAGAGGCTTTTTTTGAAATGAAATCGGCGGATTGTGGTTTCATGAATGCAGGATATTTTATTCCAGGAGGTTTTTACTATGAAAACAGCAACTGAAAAACGTATCGAATTCCGTAATGCATTAAAGTCCGGCAAGATCCTGGTTGTTCCAGGCATAGGAGATGCTCTGACAGCAAAAATCGCAGAGAAGGCGGGCATCCGCTGCGTCATCATGGGCGGGTATTCCGTGTCTGCTTCTATTCTGGGACAGCCGGATGTAGGCCTTCTTACCTGCAGTGAAATGGTGAACCAGCTCACCGGTATCTGCAATGCCGTGGATATTCCTGCCATGGCGGACGGGGATACTGGCTATGGCAATGCGCTGAATATCATCCGCACGGAGCGGATGTTTGAACAGGCCGGCGCTGCCTGCATTTTCTTCGAGGACCAGGCATGGCCGAAACGCTGCGGCCACATGGACGGCAAGCAGGTCATTTCTGCGGAAGAGCATGCCCAGAAAATCCGGGCTGCCGTGGATGCCCGCCTGGACAAGGAAACCATGATTATGTCCCGTACCGACAGCCGCGCTGTTTACGGTATCGATGACGCCATCGAAAGAAGCAAGCGCTATGCCGACGCCGGTGCGGAAATCTGCTTCGCCGACGGCATCGGAAGCCGGGAGGAGCTGGAAAAATTCGCCCGGGGCATGGAAGGCAGCGGTGCCTACATTGTGGCGAATATGATTGAAGGGGGCAAGACACCTCTCATTCCTGCCAAGGAGCTGGAAGAAATGGGATACTCCATCGTATTCTGGGCATGCAGCGCAGTCTATACCATTTCCAAGGCTCTCTATGAGCTTTTCACGGACCTGGAGAAGAACGGCACCACCGAAGGAACAGCAGACAGGATGATCGAATTCGGCCAGTTCAACCACATCATCGGACTGGATACCTATAAGCAGCTGGAGAGAAAATATAAGGTAGACCGGGATGACTGAAATAGTGGGATAGTGTGCTGGTGTGCTGGTGGACTGGTGGACTAGTAAGTGTCAATATCTCCATGTACCGAGATTCTTCACTTCGTTCAGAATGACGGGTCCGGCGGGAAGGTTATGCCGTAACGCTGACTATAAATTGCGGCGTTAGCCGCCACCACAACCTTCAGCCACGTAGTGGCTGTCAAACTTTAGAACCCTAAGAACCTTCGGCCCGCCAGGGCCGTCAACCCTCACCCCTAAAGGGGAAACGACTCACTATGATTTGTGCGTCGCTTTGCTCCTTCAAATCATGTTCGCTGTGCACGCCGCAGGCGTGTCCAATGCCGCCACCACAACCCTCGGCGGCGAAGCCGCCGTCAAACCTAAGAACCCTCCGGCCCATGGGGCCGGTCAATCTTCAGAACCTTTCTACACAACCTTTCTACACAACCTGCCGCTGACGGGCGGCCACAACCTACGGCGAAGCCGTGCCCCTGCGCCCCATGGGCGCGTAACCCGGGCCGCAAAGCGGCCCCACCGCCCCATATTGCCGAATGCGTAGAAAACAAGTACAATAGACAGAGAGAACCAGACACCTTAAGGAGGCGCGTTTATGATTACACCAATGGACATTCATAATAAGACTTTTTCCAAGGGGCTTCGGGGCTACAGCGAAGAAGAGGTCAATGATTTTCTCCGGCAGATTGTGACGGACTACGAGCAGATTTACCGGGAACATCGGGAAATGGAAGAGCAGATGGACCAGATGAAGACAAAGCTGGCCAACTACGAAAAAATTTCCGAAACCATGACCAATACCCTGCAGCTGGCAAAGGATACGGCGGAGAACGTGAAGAAGAACGCTAAACGGAATGCGGAAATCCTCATCGCCAATGCCCATGCGGAAGGGAACCGGCAGGTTCGGGAGGCGGAAGAGTCCCGCCGCCGTCTGGTGGAAAACATGATCCGCACGGAAGGAAATATGAAGACCTACGTCGGCAAGATTCGCAGAGACCTGCAGCTGGCCCTGGCGGCTATCGATGCCCTTGACCGCATGGAAGCGCCAAAGGTGGCAGGCTTCCCTCCGGTGGGAGAGAAAAAGGAAGAAACACCGGCTCCGGAAGCGGAAGCTGTAGAGACTGCGGAAACAGCAGAAGCACCGGAAACGGCTGAAAGTGCTGAAACTGCTGAAACCACCGAAGCAGCTGAAGCTCCGGAAGCAGAGACACCGGCGGAGGAAGCAGAACCCGCAGCAGAAGCACCGGCGGAAGAAGAAAAGAAGGAATAGGGAAATGAAAAACTCCAGGCTGAAAGCCCGGAGTTTTTTTGTCTATAGAAAACCCCCGGTTAGACCGGGGGTTCCAAAAAGCTTTAGCGATGAGTCTTTA
>OOBU01000453.1_pt1 | contig 18818 bp, 15 predicted proteins | sample 1671501 | NCBI WGS metagenome assembly OOBU01 (sample SAMN06348163, study PRJEB24527) | human gut metagenome | biome: human gut; feature: ankylosing spondylitis patient; material: feces | host: Homo sapiens | place: China | collected 2015-10
AAGTATGCTTCTTGACTATTTTTTATTTTTGTCAGTCTCTGGTATGGCATTATGGTTTTATATTTTTCCAGTGTGCCAATGACAATCATCCCGGTTTCGTGATGTTTTTTGTTTCCGTCATCTAATTTAGTATCTTTTCCTTGATGAAGTAATTCGAGTTCTTCTTTATCTTTTGCCAGATTGTCATAGTATTGTTTATTTTTGTTGTATACTTCAATTGCTGCTTCGTAAGCATTTTTTCTTTGTTCTATAGTTATTTCTTTTCCTGTTTTGTTTGCTTGATCCATTGTTGGAGCTGTATTTTTATTATAATATCTGTCTGGTTCGAGGAGTTTGTATTTTTCTGGATCTTTTTGGTAATATTCAGCAAGGGAGTCTCCGGCTTTATCAATGGCTTCCATGTTTTTAAGTACATCAGCCTGAAGCCATTTTGCTCTTTCCAGCGGGTCTTTTGGCATCTGTGCCTGTGCTGTTACTTGTGAACCGGCACTGTTGTTATTATTTCCGCAGCCTGTAAATGTAATGACGGAAAGTCCGATCATGACGGCAGTCATGGCTAATTTTACTTTTTTGTTCATTTTACGTCTCCTTTTTACAATTAAATTTTTAATACATTTTACCCCCCCCCGGTTTAAAAAGCAACTATATGTTTTATTTCTATAATCAACAAGAACATGTAAATCATTTTTAGATAGGTGTGCAGCAGTTCAATCGTCTTTCCCCTTCCCGCCTTCCTGTCATCCTGAACGAAAGCGAAGGATCTCGGTAAGAGCAGCAAGTGAGTGAAATGTCAGTAAATAACGATGGGCGGGAAGAACGTTATAACAGGCCCCTGCATGGACACCAATGGTCTCATTCGCGACGGATACCAAGATTCTTCGCTGGCGCTCAGAATGACCGGAGTCAAGGGCCTCCCCATGACCGGCGTTATCCCTGTCCCCACCGTTATCTCCCTTTCCCGCCTTCCTGTCATCCTGAGCGAAGGATCTCGGTAAGAGCAATAAGTGAGTGAAATGTCAGTAAATACCGGTCGGCGGAAAGATCGTTATAACAGGCCCCTGCACAGGCCCCAATGGTCTCATTCACGAAGGGTACCAAGATTCTTCGCTGACGCTCAGAATGACTGGAGTCAAGGGTCTCCCCATGACCGGTGTTATCCCTATCCCCACCGTTATCTTCCTTTCCGCCTTCCTGACGTCTGATGGTCAAAAAGTCTGATGTCTATCTTCTAAGCCACAAAAAAAGCCCCGGAATTTCCGGAGCTTTTCTTATTTATCAGCAGTATTTGAGGCTGTCTCTCAGACGGGTTAATGTCTTTTCTCTGCCGAAGAGGGCAATCATGTCATAGAGGCCCGGTCCGTGGGTGACGCCGGTCAAAGCGATTCTGACGGGTTCGAAGGCTGCTTTGCCTTTGATGCCGGTTTCTTTCATGAGGGAGGAGAAGCATTTCTTAATGGATGCTTCGTCGAAGGTTTCCAGTTTTTCCAGGGCATCGGCGAAGGCGGTGATAATTTTTCCGCTGGTTTCCTGTTTCATGATGGAAAGGGTTTCTTCATCGGTCACTTCGGGGAGGTCTTCGAAGAAGAGTTTCACATTTTCCGGAGCCTGGGCACCGTAGTAGAGGTGGTCACGGACATACCATACCACTTTGGTGAGCCAGTCTTTCTGTTCATCGGACAGCGGTGTCTTCACGTAGCCTGCCTTTTCGATGAAGGGCAGTGTCACTTCCAGGAGCTGCTGTGGAGAGAGTTTCTTCATGTACTGGAAATTGATCCAGTTCAGTTTTTCAATATCGAATACGGCGTCGTTGGAGGAAACCCGTTTCATGGAGAACTGCTTAATCAGTTCTTCCCTGGTGAAGATTTCCTGTTCGCCCTTGGGAGCCCAGCCCAGGAGTGCCAGGTAGTTCACCATGGCATCGGGGAGGTAGCCCATGTTTCTGTATTCAGTGACAGAGGTAGCGCCGTGACGCTTGCTCATCTTCTTGTGGTCTGCACCAAGGATGAGGGAAATATGGCCGAACCGGGGAATAGGATAGCCCAGGGCTTCATAAATGGCCAGCTGGCGGGGTGTATTGGACAGGTGTTCTTCGGCGCGGATAACGTCGGTGACACCCATAAGGGAATCGTCGATAACTACAGCAAAGTTGTATACCGGAATGCCGTCGGATTTCACAATAATGAAATCGCCTACGCCGGAGGCCTGGAATTCCACGTGGCCCCTTACCATATCGTCAAAGGCAAAGACTCCTTCTTTTCTGACTTTCAGGCGGATAACCGGCTTTCTGCCTTCCGCTTTGTACTGAGCAATCTGTTCTTCCGTGAGGTGGCGGCAGTGGTCGTCATACACCGGGGTCTGTCCGGCAGCCACCTGCTTTTTGCGGCTTTCTTCCAGTTCTTCTTCGCTGCAGTAGCAGTAGTAGGCTTTGCCTTCGTCCAGAAGGCGCTGTACTTCTTTCTTATAAATATCCAGACGTTCGGTCTGGCGGTATGGGCCGTTTTCTCCGCCCACGTCAATGCCTTCGTCCCAGGTAAGGCCCAGCCATTTCAGGGAGTCCTTAATGTTTTCTTCCGATTCCCTGGAGGAACGTTTCAGGTCTGTATCTTCAATGCGGACCAGGAAGGTGCCGCCTGCATGGCGGGCTACCAGCCAGTTGAACAAAGCGGAACGGGCACCGCCGATGTGGAACGGGCCTGTGGGGCTTGGAGCAAATCGAACTTTCAGTTTCTTTTCCATTACTTAACTCCTCCTGCATACGATGGATGATGCCATGGCGGCAATACCTTCCTGCCGGCCGATGGCTCCCATCTTTTCATTGGTTGTTGCTTTTATGCCTACATCACCAGGCAATATATCCAAAATACCGGCAATTTTTTTCTTCATGGCCGGTATATATTTGGCCAGTTTGGGCTTTTCTGCGATGACGGTACTGTCGATATTTCCTACCATGTACCCTTCATCTTCAATAATCTTCTTTACTTCCAGAAGAAGGCGGCTGCTGTCGGCGCCTTCAAATCTTTCGTCGGTGTCGGGGAAATAGTGGCCGATATCCGGAAGGCCGCAGGCACCGAGGAGAGAATCCATAATGGCGTGAAGCAGCACATCGGCGTCGGAGTGTCCAAGGAGGCCTCCCTTTTCGGAAATACAGACGCCCCCCAGGATGAGGGGCCTCTCCTCGTCGAAACGGTGTACATCGTAGCCCTGTCCGATGCGGAAGGGGCAGCGGTCTTTTCGGAGAGCCTGTTCCAGACGGTCCATATCGTCGGGGGTGGTTACCTTGAAGAAACGCTCCTTCCCAGGAATGAGCCTCACCGGTACGCCCAGCTGTTCCAGCACCGATGCATCATCGGTGAAAGTTCCGCCACGGGAAAGAAATTCCACCGCCCGATGGAAAAGGCCTGTTAAGGCGCCCTGGGGGGTCTGGGCACGGAAAAGACTGCTCCGTTCCGGCGTTCCCACGATTCTGTCGCCATCCACCTTTTTGATGGTATCAATGCAGGGCACCCCCACCGCCACCGCAGGATTTTCCCTGCTGATGGCTTCAAAGGCCCTGTCAATGGTCTTTCCGTCCACCAGAGGGCGGGCGCCGTCATGGACAAGGACCTTGTCCGAAGCCTCGGAAACCATGTCAAATCCATTCCTCACGGACCCGGCCCTGTCGTTTCCGCCGGGGGCGAAAATGACACGGATGGAATGAGGAATGGAATTGACGATGGATTCAAAAACCGGTTTTTCCTCCGGCTTGGTGACTATCACAAGCTCGGAAAGAAGACGGCTCTGGAATACATTTCTTAAAGTGTAATAAATAAGGGGATGGCCCTCACAGGACAGGAGCAGTTTGTTCAGTGATGCCTGCATTCGGCTCCCGTTTCCTGCAGCCACCAGTATGAGCGAATTAATCATTAGAGTCCAGCTTTGCAAAAATCATTTTGCCTGCAGAGGTCTGCAGGACGGATGTAATAATGACGGGCACTTCCCTGCCGATGCACTGACTGCCGTTTTCCACCACAATCATGGTGCCGTCTTCCAGGTAAGCCACCCCCTGGCCCTCTTCCTTCCCCTGCTTCACCAGCTGCACGAAGAGCTGTTCGCCAGGAATGACGGCCGGCTTTACCGCAATGGCCAGGTCGTTGATATTGAGCACACTGACCCCCTGCAGCTCCGCCACCTTGTTCAGATTGTAATCGTTGGTAACGATTTTATAGCCCTTGGCCCGGGCCAGCTTTACCAGCTTGGAATCCACCTCGTTCAATTCCTCGAAATCATCGGTAATGATGTGGAAATCTCTGCTGTTCTTCTTCATATGGTTCAGGATATCAAGGCCACGGCGGCCGCGGTTTCTTTTCAGCACATCCGAAGAATCCGCAATCTTCTGCAGCTCCTCCAGTACGAACACCGGCACGTAAATAGGGCCTTCCAGGAAGCCGGTGCGGTAAATATCCGCCACCCTGCCGTCGATGATGATATTCGTGTCCAGCAGCTTGCCTTCTTTTTTATCCTTATTCTTTTTCTTTTCCGGCTCCGAATGGAAATGAAACCAGGAAGCCATTTCCGACTTCTTGCTCACCGCCAGATGCATGCCCAGATAACCCAGAATGATACTGAGCGCCACAGACACGTAGGGCCCGATATAGGGCACGCTGATAAAGGCAAGACCCACCAGGTTGGCAATAATGAGCCCAAGGAAAAGCCCAAGCGTACCGGCCACCAGATCCTGCACGGACATGGAGGACAGCGACTTCTCCACCCTGGAGGTAAAAGTAAAAAGGCATCTGTTCAAGTAAGGAGAAATGAAACAGCCCACAATGGCTCCCAGTATCCCCCCTACCAGCATCGCTCCCAGGGACATGAACGTCACACCCAGAATGGTTTCCGTCAATATCGAATTAGGAAGAAGTGCCGCCAGCACTGTTTCTCCCTGTCTGGAAAGAACGATACCAAGAACGGTAAAGAGCAATATGAATATTCCTCTTAAAATTTTTTCCGGCATCTTATATTCCCTCTTATACTCACTCATCGAATTCCCATTTTCATCCGGGATTCTCCCGGTTTATGGCTTCCAGCCACGGCAGGGGCTGGTAAAAATCTTTTCCGTAACAATTATTATACCAAATTGACTACATAATTTATACAGAAATGATGAAAAATTTCTAAAGGAAATAGGACGTGGAAAGGGTTCTGAAGTTTGACGGGGCTTATGCCCCGAAGGTTCTGAAGTTTGACAGACGCTTCGCGTCTGAGGGTTGTGGTATCGCCCAGGGGCCGCGAAACGGCCCAGGTTCAGAAGGTTCAAAAGGTTCAGAGGGTTCAGAAGGGAAGGTATCGCCTTCGGCGATGAGTATGAAGTCAGCGTTACGGTATTTCCTCTTGTGTCACCAGTGCTGCATGACGGAGAGCCATAGCCCCCTTCATTAGGGTCAGCAACACTTCTGAGCCGGGCTAATATATGAGCATAGTCTGCACACAAAGCGAACACCTTAAAGCCCGGCCAACGGGTGGCACCGTTAGGCGACGGAGGAACAGCGTCAGGTCTTTGCTAAGTTCTTCGGTGTTCCTCAGGGCTTCGCCCAGCTCCATTCCGGTCGGGCGACAAAAAGGAAAGCAATTCTAAATTTCTCGTTTCCCCTTGAGGGGAACGCCTCGAAGAGGCAAAGGGTGTACGAGGGGTAAGAATGACAATGTTGCTCCAATGCTGTTATACGCAGCGCCTTACTTCGCCCGACTTGGCAATCCTATGCAGGATTGCCACCTGGGGAAGGGGGCTGCGTTACGGGATCTGCGCTTGTGTCTCCAGTGCTGCATGGCGGGAAACTATAGTCCCTGCCTGCTGAAAAAAGAATTATCTATTTCCTTTTATTTGCGATTTCTTTGACTTCCTTTTCGTCGGAGCCATAGACTTTCCCGCTGATGAAGTTGCGGTCCACCATGGTTTCTACGGTATATTCCGGATTGATGGCTTTCAGGTGACTGCAGATTTCATTATAGATTTCCTCGTCCTTTAATTTGCAGGGGCCTGTTAATGCCAGTTCGAAGGAAAGGTGGATTTCTCCTTTCTTTTCTTCCACGAAGAAATCGTGATAGGAAAGGGGCAGCTTTGTTCTGTAAATGGCAGCCTCCAGGTCCCTCCGATATTCCGCTTCCCTTGGATTGGAAACGGCCTTGGGGTCAGCGTGGATGGTGGCCTGCACATTCAGCTTTTCCCGGAGTGTGGTCATCACGTTTTCCGCCAGTTCGTGGCTTTCCACCAGGTTCAGGCTGCTGTCAAGTTCCACATGGGCGGTGGCGAAATGGTTTTCCGGGCCGTAGTCGTGGACGATGAGATCATGAACGCCGTACACACCGGGGCAGGAAAGGATGCAGTCCTTGATTTTCTTGTAAACCTCCGCATCCGGCGTAGCCCCCAGGATGGAGTTCACCGCATTTTTCATGATGCTGTAACCTGTCCAGAGGATGAAGAAGGACATGAGGGTACCCATGATGCCATCGATATGGAGGCCGAAGAAATATTCCGCCAGGGTAGCCACCAGGACACCGGTGGTGGAGAGCATGTCGGACAGGGAATCGGCACTGTAGGCTTCGAAGGCCTTGGAACCTATCCTCTGCCCTGCCCTCCTGTACCACCAGGCCAAGAACAGCTTGGCCAGAAGGCCGATGACCAGGATAATAGCTACAAAGGCAGTGAAATCCGTATCCCTGGGATGGATGATTTTCTGCACCGATTCCACCAGAAGGGTAATGCCCACATAAAGAATGACCGCCGCCATGACGGTGGAATTGATGTATTCCAGCCTGCCGTGGCCAAAGGGATGTTCCTTGTCCGAGGGCTTGGCGGAATAATAGAAGGTCATCATTAGAAGGATGACAGAACCCATGTCGGTGATGTTATTAAACCCATCGCCCATGACGGAAAGGAAACCACTCTGCCAGCCGGCCAGTATTTTGAAGGAACCAAGCATCAGGTTCACCAGAAGGCCCACCAGCCCGGCGATAAAGGCCTTCTTCGTTCTGTCCCCGTGGGGACCGGAAAATAAAAATGTCATATAAGATTCTCCTTTGGAAATTCAGGAAATCCATTTCCTGCGATTTAGATACCTTCTAAATCTTAAAAAGGACAGCCTAAAATCTTCCATATATACCAAAAGACTCCCCTTCCGGAGAGCCTTTCTTCTGCCAACTGCAGTTTCCCTTAATGCTTTCTTAATACTTATCGAAATCGATTTCATTCAGGATATCCTTGAGCTTCAGGATTTCCTCTTTGGTCAGGGTAATACCCTTAGTCATTGCCGAATGATCCGGATTCCAGGAACGAAGGTCAAATTTCTCATCCCGGTTGTTCCAGCTCGTGTAGGTCAGCTGTTTCTTCCAGCCATTGGCAGCCACAGACAGATCTCCCAACTCTTCCTGAATGGTATACGTAATCTTTGCAGCCATTGCATTCACCTCATCAATTCAAACTAGGACTATCCTATCATATGGAGAACAGATTGTAAAGGTTCAGGAAGGACGCTTCGCGGAGGTCTTCCGTTTAATGGTCTTCCAGGACAAGGGGAGATATGGACTAGGGAAGCGCTGATTAAATCATTGTTTGCTTTTATTCTTGAATTTTTATGCAATGCGAGGAATGGGCTGACGCGAATAGCGAGCTATTTAAGGAAGTCCATGACGAAGCAGTGCATAAAAATTCTTATAAAAGGAAACTCTATGAATTAATCAGTGCTTCCCTAGGGCAATGAAATTTTTATACCGCCGCAGCGCTTCTCCACAACTGTGAAAAACAGGCGAAGGAAGGCAAAGCATTGCGGGTTTATTTGCTTATCATTTATTTGCTTATCATAGAAAATGATGTAAAGCTGCAAAGAGTATAAGAGCAAAAATGAGAATGTTATCCCATGACTATCCTGAGAAGCGCCGGCTTTGGTGGACATGCCCATTCTCCGAAGAGCGGAGTACGCGGAAATGGCATCACATGCCGGCCAACTATAAAAGGGCTGTGAATTTCACAGCCCTTTTTCCTGCGTCTATGTATTTTCTATAAGTTCTTCCTGCTTCCGTTCCACCCAGCTTTGGAAATCGGCCTTATCCCCGACGGATACGTAGGAGAGCTGGACCGGAAGGGCCACCAGGCCGCCGGTGATGCGGGCGCCGATGTAAAGCTGGCTCCAGTTGTGGGAAACGCCGGCTACTTCATTGTATTCCACAGGCATGTAGAAGGCACGGAAGGAAATATGGTAGCCCGAGTTAATGAAGGACCAGGGCATGGCCACCAGCAGCTTTTTCTCGCAGATGAGGGCTACCGGATTGTGAACGCGGTTGATGCGCCACAGGGAGCAGGCCACCACCACCGCCGCAATAACATAGAATATGATGCCATGGTTCATGTCATGGGAAATGGCAAAAACTACGGCGCCTGCACTGATGAGTACATAAATAAGGGACAGAAAAATAATATACAGTTTTGAGCGGTAACATTCCCATAATATTTTCCCGTATAATTTCTCTTTATATGTATCCAATGCAATCAAGCCTTTCTCTTATCTAAACGGCTTCCATGGTCTTCTGCACCGGGGCGGTCCAAACACGGCGTCATACATGACCCACTGCCTGGGGTCCAGCACTGGACCGGAGAGGCCTTCGTTTCCTGTCATAGTTTCTGTTGTAGCGGAATGTTCTTCTTTTTTAGTGTCCACCTGCTTTATCTGCTGTTCATAAGGTAAAACTGCCGCAGGAACTTCCTTTTCTATCCTGCTCTCCTGCCGTTTCTTCTGAACAGCGGCATGATTCTTCTTTACGTTTTTTACATTTCCTGTCTTTATTTTAGCAGATTTCTGTTTCACTTTAAAGATTTTCTTTTCAGAATAATCTGCTTTCTCTGCCTTTTCTTCTTTTTCAGGGGCTGTTCCTGTCTTTTTTCCCCAGGAGCGAAGCATTTTTTCCCTGACTCTGCCATAATCATACCCATTGGGGGCCTTCTGTTCCATAGGACCTCCTTAAGGCTGTTTATTACCCTTGGAGCTCTGTCCGGCAATGCTGCCGCGCATTTCCGTATCAGCCTCTATATTTTTCAGGTTGTAGTAATCCATGACCCCCAGATGACCGCTCTTCAATGCTTCCGCCATGGCCTTGGGCACTTCGGCTTCCGCCTCCACCACCTTGGCCTGCATTTCCTGGGTATAAGCCCGCATTTCCTGTTCCTTCGCCACAGCCATGGCCCTTCTTTCTTCCGCCCTTGCCTGGGCAATCTGCTTGTCTGCCTCCGCCTGGTCCGTCTGCAGCTGGGCGCCGATATTCCGGCCCACATCCACATCGGCAATATCAATGGAAAGGATTTCAAAGGCCGTGCCCGAATCCAGTCCCTTTTCCAGTACGGTCTGGGAAATATGGTCCGGATTTTCAAGCACGTCCGTATGTTTTTCGGAGGAGCCCACGGTGGTGACGATGCCCTCCCCTACCCTGGCAATAATGGTAGCTTCCCCGGCGCCGCCTACCAGGCGGTCAATGTTGGCGCGCACGGTGACCCGGGCGCGGACCTTCAGCTCAATGCCGTTTTTAGCCACTGCAGAAATGGTGGGCGTTTCAATAACCTTCGGATTGACGCTCATCTGTACCGCTTCCAGCACATTCCGTCCTGCCAGGTCAATGGCGGCGGCCTGCTCAAAGGACAGGTCAATCTGGGCGCGATGGGCCGCAATCAGGGCATCCACCACATTATCCACATTGCCACCGGCCAGATAATGGGCTTCCAGCTGGTTCACATTAAGGGCAAGCCCTGCCTTGGTCCCCTTGATAAGGGGCAGCACAATCATTCTTGGTTCCACCCGGCGGATACGCATGCCCACCAGGTTGAAGAGAGAAATATTGACCCCCGCAGCCAGAGCGGAAATCCATAGACCAATGGGCACGAAATGAAGAAATACTGAAAGGCCTGCCACCACAATGACAAGGACCATAAAGGGAAATACCATGAGTTCCATACATTCCTCCTGTTTTTAAGAAATAGAAATACCATATTACTTTATTGCCTTAACTACGACATAGCTGGATTCTGCTTTGACCACCATCACAGCTCTGCCGGCTTCAATGAAGGTGCCCTCCGACAGGGCATCCACCAGCTCCCCCTCGATCTTGACCTTTCCTGCCGGCCGGAGTACGGAAACCGCGATCCCCTTCCTGCCTTCCAGCCCCTTCAGATTCTTGGAAGAAGAAACGAAGCCCCTGTTTCCTTTCAGTTCCGTGTGGAGAGTGATTTTCTTCCATAAGCGGCTGCCCTCCAGATGGCCGAGGATGAAATAGAGCCCCACCCCCGCTGCAAGGACGGCAAAGGATAATATGTAAAGTGCCTCCGTGCCGCCGCCAAAGGTAAAGAACAGGCCTCCCAGAACCAGCACCAGGCCGCAGAGGATACCGGCGCCGGACATGAAAAGGAGGATATCCGTGAATATCAGCACCAGACCGCCGAAGTATAGGATAAATTCCCAAAAGAAACTTTCCTCTTCATACCAGTTGGCACCGATGAGTATGCATCCGGCTATGGCCGCCGCCAGGGCACCGCCTGAAAATCCGGCGGTCTTGATTTCAGCAGCAATGGAAATCAGGATCACCGCTGCCAGCACCGTTTCAATGACGGGATTCTTAATCATCATCGCCACATCCCTGCCGTCAAAGGCAAGGGCCGGTTCAAAGAAGGACAGAAAAAAAGGCAGGAAAATAATGAGTCTTTCCAAATGATATTTCATCATCCCGCCTCCTTTTGAAAAATTCTCGAAAGAAATTCCATTTCCTTCTGTTTAAATTATACTATACTCCGCCACCTTCCTGCCACCTTCTGCAAAAGAAGGTTATTTACGATAATCACAGTATAACCATTAATTACGGTATAACCATTCCGGATGTAAAGTGTTATAATAATGATAAGCAATAAAATTTAAATCTGGAGGTGCCTTATGTTTAAAAAAGAAGCGCTTAACATGGCTTTACAGTTATGGAAAAAAGGCGGTTTCACCGTTCGTTTTTGGGATGGCACGGAAAAGAGCTATGGCTCCACCCCACCCAGATTTAAAGTCATTTTCAATAAAGAACCGGATTTTTCCCCTTCCGATTTGAAAGAAGACCTGGATGTCCTTATCGGGTCAGCCTATGTGGACGGCATCGTAGATTTTGAAGGAAATCTGGATGATATCGTAGCTACCGCCTTTGAAAAGGACCCGGTGAATCTCCCCTACCACCTGGGTTCCCTTCGCCAGAAACTCATCAAGGAAGAAGAAAAGAGGGAAAAGGCAAATATCCATGCCCACTATGATTTAGGCAACGAACTTTTCGACATATTCCTTGACCCCACTAAAACGTACTCCTGCGCCTATTTCAAACACGAAAACGACAGCCTCTATGAAGCGCAGATGAATAAAATCGACCTGTCCCTCCGGAAGCTTTTCCTGAAGCCCGGCGAAAAGCTGCTGGATATCGGCTGCGGCTGGGGCGAACTTATCATTTATGCCGCAAAAAAATACAACGTTCACGCCTATGGCATTACCCTTTCGGAAGAACAGTATAAGACAGCGAAAGAAAGTATTCATAAAGAAGGACTGGACGGCAGATGCGACGTCATCCTGGAAAACTATCTGGACCTGGATTCCGACGACTACCAGTTTGATAAAATCGTATCCATCGGCATGTTCGAACATGTAGGCAAGAACTACCTGCCCCTCTATTTCAACAAAGTATCCCATCTCCTGAAGCCCGGCGGTCTTTTCCTGCTCCACTCCATCCTGAACATGGATCCCCAGGAAAAACAGACAAAGAACTGGATGACCAAGTACATCTTCCCCGGCGGCTACGTACCGGGCATCCGGGAAACGGTCTCCCTCTTCCCCCTCTTCGGTCTTCGCATGATCGGCTTTGAAAGCCTCCGCCGCCACTATGCCAAAACCCTCCACTGCTGGGCTGAAGCATTCAACGCCCATAAGGACAGCCTGCCGGACAAATACGACGAAAAATTCAAACGACTCTGGGACATTTACCTCAGGGGCTGCGAATCGGGCTTCCGGACCGGCGTCCTGGATGTGGGCCAGTTCATCCTGAGCAAAGGAGTCAATAACGACCTGCCCATGACCATGGAATCCATTTACAGCGATAAATAAGTTATATATGAAAAGGACCGCACTGCGGTCCTTTTTGTTGTGGGGAATAGGGTTCAGAGGGTGCGTGAGAAACGGTTATGAAGTTTGACTGGCCCATGGCCGGAGGGTTAAGGTTCTTAGGTTTGACAGCCCTTCGGGCTGAGGGTTGTGGTGGCGGCTTCGCCGCAGTTTTTGAAAAGGGGGCGCGCCTGACGGCGCAGGTTGGGGCCGCCTGACGGCGGCGGGTTGTGTAGAAGGGGGCGACGGCCCCTTGGGCCGAGGAGGGTGAATTGCCCTGCGGGCAATGCTCTTATAAAATCTGCGTTACGGGACTGCCTTCCACTGCATAAGTCACTCTAAACATGACGGCGAGTTAGCCACCTCTGATGTCTTTCCCTCGCCCGCCAGGGCGTTGTATGGTTTTACCAGCCCACCAGCTAACTATCCCACTAGTCCACCAGCTCACTAAAGAATACCAGTCGGCGGGAAGGCTGCCGATTGGCAGTCAGGGCAGCGTAGAGTGTCAATCCGGCTTGCCACCTCGTACACCCCCGCGCCACTTCGTGGCCCTCTCCCCCTCAAGGGGGCGCAGGGGCGTTACGGGACTCCCTTCCCGCCCTATCGTCATTCTGAGCGAAGCGAAGAATCTCAGTACAAGCCGCTTATGATGCAAATGCTGTTAAATGCTGGTCGGCGGGAAGGCTGCTGATTGGCAGTCAGGGCGGCGTAGAGTGTCAATCCGGCTTGCCACCTCGTACACCCCCGCGCCACTTCGTGGCCCTCTCCCCCTCAAGGGGGCGCAGGGGCGTTACGGGACTCCCTTCCCGCCCTATCGTCATTCTGAGCGAAGCGAAGAATCTCAGTACAAGCCGCTTATGATGCAAATGCTGTTAAATGCTGGTCGGCGGGAAGGCTGCTGATTGGCAGTCAGGGCGGCGTAGAGTGTCAATCCGGCTTGCCACCTCGTACACCCCCGCGCCACTTCGTGGCCCTCTCCCCCTCAAGGGGGCGCAGGGGCGTTACGCTTTTACCTTTTATTTCGCCGTTAGACGACGGAGGATAGGGGCGGCTAATATCTATCGTCTAATTTCTTTCCCTTCTCAGTCCCCCATGAAAAAATCCCTGCCTTATGACAGGGATTTTTGGATGATTCTTTATTTATCTTCTTTAGCTGCAGGTTTGGAGCTGGGGAAGCCGTTTCTCTTTCCGATAACGGTGATGCCGCCCATGTAGGGAACCAGTGCTTCCGGAACCTTGATGGTACCGTCTGCCTGCTGGTAGTTTTCCATGATGGCAGCCACGGTTCTGCCTACTGCCAGACCGGAACCGTTTAAGGTGTGCACGAATTCCGGTTTAGCGCCGGGGGTGCGGCGGAAGCGGATGTTGGCGCGGCGTGCCTGGAAATCAAGGCAGTTGGAGCAGGAGGAAATTTCACGGTACTTGTTCTGTGCCGGCATCCATACTTCGATATCATAGGTCTTGGCAGAGGAGAAACCAATATCTCCGGTGCAGAGGCATACCACATGATAAGGAATCTTCAGGCGCTGCAGCACCTTTTCCGCTTCGGCGGTCAAAGATTCCAGTTCGTCCCAGCTGTCTTCCGGTTTGCAGTATTTCACCATTTCCACCTTATGGAACTGATGCTGGCGGATGAGGCCGCGGGTATCCTTGCCGGCGGAACCTGCTTCTTTACGGAAACATGGGGTAAGGGCGGTCAGATGAACCGGAAGCATATCTCCGTCCAGGATTTCGCCGGAGAAATAGTTGGTCAGCGGTACTTCGGCGGTTGGGGTCATGTACATGTTTTCCCCTTCCACCTTGTACATATCTTCCGCAAATTTCGGCAGCTGGCCGGTGCCCTGCATGGATTTGCCGTTGATGATGTATGGCGGAATCACTTCGGTGTAGTCATTTTCTTTTGTGTGGAGGTCCAGCATGAAATTGTATACTGCCCTTTCCAGACGGGCTGCACCGGACAGGTAGAAATAGAAGCGGGCGCCGGAAACCTTGCCTGCCCTTTCTGCGTCCAGAATTCCCAGGTCATTGCCCAGTTCATAATGGGCTTTGATGGGGAAATCAAACTTCGGGATTTCGCCCCAGCGGCGGACTTCCGGATTTTCGCTGTCGTCCTTGCCGATGGGAACGGATTTATCAGCCATGTTCGGGATATGGAGAAGGAGTTCGTTCAGTGTGCCTTCCACTTCGCCCAGTTCCTTGTCAATGGCGGAAATCTTCTTTCCTACTTCCCTCATGGAAGCGATGGCATCTGCTGCATCTTCCCCGTTCTTCTTTGCCTGGGCGATTTTCTTGGACTCTGCATTCTTTTCGCTCTTCAGCGCTTCCGTTTCCTGCAGAAGTTCCCGTCTCTTTCCGTCAAGTTCCAGCACCTTGTCCAGGTCAAAGGGGTTGTGACGGTTCACCAGGTTCTGTTTAACCTCATCAGCATGTTCACGAATAAATTTGATGTCTAACATAACTATCTCTCCCTGTATCAAATTTGCCGGTTTCCGGCATATAAGCGAGGAAATAAAAAAAACTTCACCCCTCCATGGGACGAAGTCATCGCGGTGCCACCCAATTTGCAAAAGCCAGCTCACAGTTTGTATCGGTCACCAGCCGTCCGGTTCCTCACCGGCCGCTCCTGAGTGGAAACTTCCCCTTCTGCCAAGACTTTCACCAGCCGTCTTTTCTCTAAAGGCATAAGGAAAAGGTATTCTCTTTCCCTGCGTTGTCCTTATTATAGCGCCAGTATCAGGGTTTGTAAAGATATATTTGGGCTCCTTTGCGGCCTCGGGGTTCAGAGGGTTCAGAGGGAAAAGGTTCTTAAGATTGACCGGCCTATGGCCGGAGGGTTAGGAGGGGAAGGTTCTTAAGTTTGACGGGGCTTTCGCCCCGAAGGTTCTTAGGTTTGACGGCGCCTTTGGCGCCGAGGGTTGTGGATTGCCCTACGGGCAATGCTTATAAAGTCAGCGTTACGGGATTTGGTTTTGTGTCACCGGTGCTGCATAACGAAGAGCCAGAGCCCCCTTACCCAGGAATGCAGAAGCCCTGCAGAGGGCTTCTGAATCGGGCTATGATTCGAGTATAGCGAGGTTTTACTAATACACTAGCCCACTAGCCAACTAGCACACTAGCCAACAAAACCCGGAGATTTCTCTCCGGGTTCCTTATTATTCATGAATCTTGTCATACCAGGCGTCTGCCAGGCGGCCGTATTCTTCCATGGAGAAGGTTTCTCCCCTTCTCTTGCCGTCGATTCCGGCTTTTGCAAGGATTTCCGGTATCCAGTCGGCAGGAATACCGCCGGATTTCATGGCGTTGGTGAATACTTTTCTGCGCTGGCCAAAGCCCATTTTTACCAGGGAGAAGAAAAGTTTTCTGTCTTTCACTTCTACCGCCGGTTTTTCCCTTCTCCGGATTTTAAGGACCGTGGAGGTGACCTGAGGTCTTGGGATGAAGGCGGAGGGAGGGATGTCAAGCACCCTTTCCGCGGTGCAGTCAAAGTTGACTGCCAATGTCAATGCACCGTAGTCCTTGGACCCCGGCAGGGCCAGGATGCGGTCGGCCACTTCCTTCTGCATCATGAATACAAAAAGGGAAATGGGCAGGTCCGACTGGATGAGGGAAAGGAGGATGGGCGTGGTAATGTAGTAGGGCAGATTGGCGGCGCATCGCCAGTCCCGGTCTCCCAGAATGGTTTTCAGGTCTGCCTTCAGCACATCCTCATAAATGATATGGATATTTTTGTAATGTTCCAGGGTATGGGAAAGCACCCGTTCCAAACTTTTGTCCAGTTCAAAAGCGGTGACGTCAGCCCCTGTTTCCGCCAGAGCCTGTGTCAAGGTGCCTATGCCGGCTCCGATTTCCATGACCGGCACATGCTCTCCCAGTTCCGCCGCTTCTGCTATGGCCGATACCACATCCGGGCGGATAAGGAAATTCTGCCCCAGCTTATGTTTGGCATGGATGCCAAACCGGCGGATCACATACTGCACCACCTGGCGGTCTGCAAGATTGGCTTCCAGCATCATGCATTCTCCCGGCACATTTGCAGTGCTCTATCCCATTCTTCACGGGTAATACCATAATGGTTGAGTCTCTTTACAAACTGTTTGCCATTTCCATAGCCAATGCCTAAAATGGCGCCCACTTTAGCCCTTTTGGCAGAGGAATCCGGACTGCCTGCAAGGCCTTCTGCGAAGAGGTCGGCGGCAGAGAAGAGACCGGAATCTTCCTGATAAAGGATGCGAAGTGTTTCCAGTGCTTTCCGAATAGATGCGGGCGATGCGTCTTCGATGCCCACATCATCTGCCGTAGAGGCTTCCGACTTGGGTACGAAGGCATGGAGGGCATGGGGAAACAGCTTGGAAAGGCGCTGCCGGATACGTTCTCCCGGTCCGTCAGGGTCCGTAAGGATGATAATCCCCCTTTTTTCATAGGCATAACGGATTTTTTCAATGGTCTCCTTCTTCAGGGCAAACCCTTCCGTGGCAATCATATCCGCATCCACTGCCATGCCTACCCGGGCTATATCCGACTTTCCTTCCACCACAATCACTTGTTTAATCATATCAGTCCCTGGCAGCATATCCGATACCACGGACCGTATGGATGTATTTCTTTCCTACTTTTTCATCAATCTTGCTTCTCAGGTAGCGGATATATACATCTACAATATTGGTCTTGCCTGCATAGCCGTAGCCCCATACCTTTTCCAGGATTTCTTCTCTCTTGATGACGCGGTTCTTGTTTTTAGCCAGGAAAAGAAGGAGGTCAAATTCCTTTTTCGTAAGGTCAATCACCTCATCCCCTGCCCGCACTTCATGGCGGTCGGGATAAATGGACAGGTCACCGATGGTGAATGCGGGATCCACAATAATCTTCGGTTCTTCGTGACGGCGGAGAGCTGCATGGATTCTGGCAATCAATTCCTTGGTGGCATAGGGTTTTGTCATATAATCATCGGCGCCCGCATTGAGGGCATTCACCTTGGCATCCACGCTGGTATCGGAGGACAGGTAAATCACAGGAATGGGGCTGATTTCTCTCACCTTTCCCAGGATTTCATGACCGCCTTTCATCGGTTCATCGGGGTCAAGAATAATAATATCCGCCTGTCTCTGGCCTGCCAGGTCAACGGCATTATCTCCGGTATTGTCAATCAGGCTGGTGAAGCCCGCTTCCTCCAGCTTCAGCTGCATGAAACGGCTCACACTGGGGTCGTGTTCAATAATTAATACACAGTTTCTCATCATAGTACCTCCCAAAGGCAAATAGCAAAAACAAATTAAAAAGGCTGCCATGATTATTGTTGTTATTATAGGAATTGGATTGTTATTATTATTTCCTTTGACGCAGCCGACATAAGTTCTGTTCAGGAACTTAAAATTTCTATAATCATCATACCATGAAATTTGGTGATTTCAAGTCTTTTCTGTATGAAATAAAAGAGAAATATTAATTACCATCTAATTATTAGAATGAAATTATATATTGCGTTTCCTATTACAACAGAATTTATTCGTAAAAAGTTCCGTAATTATCGGATTTTTATGAATTCATATTCACTCAGGTCTATATTAAAAATACAATTAAAATTGTCCTTGTACCTATACCCCCTATGGGTATAAAAGTTTTTTATTGTTAGTGGCGAATTAGATTAATATATGTACATACGGTACATTTGCTAATAAATGTATCATTAGATATAAATTGGGGCAGTTCGATTGCCCTATTGCAGATTATTGTATAATTGTATAAAGAAAATTCCGGCAAGGCCGTGGCCATGCACAGCGGTCTTTTTCATTTCATGCAAAGGAGACTTTATCCATGCACCAGTATGTAACATTTATCGGAGGCTTTCCCATCCGCTTCTATGGCATCTTTTTTTCTTTAGGCATTATATTCGGCTGCATTATGGCCTACTATTTCCTAAAAAAGGATGGACGGGGCTGGCATGAATGCATGTTTGACCTGGGCCTCACTATCGCCTTCGTCGGTATCATCGGCGGAAGGCTTTGGGATGTTTTCTTCTTCGACTGGGATTATTACCATAACCACCTGCTTGAAATCCCCTTCGTGTGGCAGGGAGGCATGGCCATCCAGGGCGGCGTCATCTTTGCATGCATCGCCGGATATATTTTCCTGAAGAAAAGGCACATTCCGGTACTTCAGTTTGCTGACATCATCGCTCCGGCCATCATCTTCGGCCAGGCCATCGGCCGCATTGCGAACTTCATGAACGGCGACGCCTTCGGCCACCCCACCGGCGCCGACTTCGGCATCCTCTACCCCTCCACCACCCTGGCCTACCACACCTACGGCGCCCAGCCCCTGTGGCCGGCAGAGGTCTGGGAATGCCAGGGAGACCTCATCATTCTGGGCCTTCTCCTCTGGTACTCCTGCTTCAAACACGCCAGAGGCACCACCTTCTGCCTCTACATTATGCTTTACTCCCTCCTACGTTTCTTCCTGGAAAACTTCCGGGGAGACTACGGCACATTGGCCCTGGGCCTCAAAAGCGCCCAGCTCACAGCGCTGGCAGGATTCGTGGGAGCAGCGGTGGTGTTTATTTATTTCTCTATTAAGTACAGAAAGGATAGAGTGGATAGTTCGGTAAAGTAAGGGTTCAGAGGGGAAGGTTCTTAAGATTGACCGGCCTTCGGCCGGAGGGTTCTTAAGTTTGACAGCCCTTCGGGCTGAGGG
>OOBU01000459.1_pt1 | contig 18604 bp, 16 predicted proteins | sample 1671501 | NCBI WGS metagenome assembly OOBU01 (sample SAMN06348163, study PRJEB24527) | human gut metagenome | biome: human gut; feature: ankylosing spondylitis patient; material: feces | host: Homo sapiens | place: China | collected 2015-10
TGTGGTATCGCCTACGGCGATGAGTATGTATGGCTGCTCCGCAGCCTTGGTGGGCGCCCTTTAAAGGAGGAAGGGCGCCTCTTATTATAAAACCATACAACCGCGCCCTTGGCGCGAAGGGAAAACATGCAAACCGGGCTTCGGCCCGTGGAAATACACCCCTTCTGCCTACGGCACCTCCCCCGGTGGGGGAGGTCTACCCTTCGCTTATCGTAGTGCTAACTTAAGTCGCTCATTGTATAGTACCGCTAAAATCTCCCCCTTCGGGGAAGACGCCGCCGCAGGCGGCAGAAGGGGTGCATTTCCATCGCCCGATAGGGCGGTTGGCTTGTTTTCCTTTCGACCTTCAGGTCGGTTGTAAAGGTTTTATCATAAGAGGTGGCATTATAATTTTAAAGCCCCCGCCCCCCTCACGGCCGCAGGCCGTGTCCTAAAGCCCCCGCCGACTGGTATTTATAACCATTGTTCTCACCAGCGGCGCTCACCGAGATCCTTCGCTCCGCTCAGGATGACGGAGGCTGGCGGGAGGCTTTCCCTTTGCCCCTTTCTACACAACCTGCCTGCAGCAGCAGGCCATAATCTGCCGCGTCAGCGGCGCCCCTTTTTATTCTTTTCCCCTGCGCCCTTCCCCTATTTGTGTTAAAATAGGAACGGTAAATTCGTTGATTTGTATTTCATTGAGGGAGGCCATTATGCAGATTCATATTATCGATCATCCGCTGATTCAGCACAAGCTCACCATTATGCGTTCCAAGGACACCAGTTCCGGGGAGTTCCGCCGTCTTTTGAAGGAAATCACCCTTCTCATGGGCTATGAACTCACCAGGGATCTGCCTCTGGAAGATGTGGAAATCGAAACGCCCCTGGAAAAGGCCCGGGGCAAGAGGGTAGCTGGCAAGAAGGTGGGTATTGTCCCCATTCTCCGCGCCGGTTTCGGCATGGTGGACGGTCTTCTGGATCTCATGCCTTCTGCCCGTGTAGGTGTCATCGGTCTGTACCGCGACCCGAAAACCGCAAAGCCCGTGGAATATTACTGCAAGCTGCCGGATGTAGAAAACCGTGATTTCATCCTGGTGGATCCCATGCTGGCCACCGGCGGAAGCGCCGTGGCTGCCATCGACATGATGAAGGCCCGGGGCGTGAAGAATATCAAGTTCATGTGCCTGGTGGCTGCTCCGGAAGGGGTGGAAGTGGTAAACGAAGCGCATCCTGATGTGCCCATTTTCACCGCATCCCTGGACCGCCAGCTGAATGACCACAAGTACATTCTCCCCGGCCTTGGCGACGCAGGGGACCGCATTTTCGGAACGAAGTAAATCTGTATCATGAGAAAGCCCGGCGTGCCGGGCTTTTTTCACCCCTTTTTTGCAGAAGGAGAGATATGCATGCCATTTTTCATTTCACGGGATGATATTACCACCATGAAAACCGATGCCATCGTGAATGCAGGAAATCAGGAGCTTCGAAGGGGCGGCGGGGTGTGCGGCGCCATTTTCAAAGCGGCCGGCGCTGAGGAGATGGAGAAGGCCCTTCAAGGCCTGGGACCCATCGACACCGGCGATGCGGTGGCAACACCGGGATTTGCCCTGCCTGCCCGGTATGTCATCCACACGGCAGGCCCCATTTATCACGGAAAAAAGGAGGAGCGGGAGCTTCTGGCATCCTGTTATCGAAACAGTCTCCTGCTGGCGGAAAAAATGCACCTTGCATCCATCGCTTTCCCCCTGATTTCCTCCGGCATTTACGGCTATCCCGTGGAGGAAGCGGAGCAGGTGGCATTGGATGCCATCCTCAGCTTTCTGGAAACCCACGACATGACGGTGTATCTGGTCATCCTGAAGGAAAAGGCCCGAAAGGATATGGTCTACAGCAGGCTGTCCTATTTCCTGAAATCCCATGAGGACATGGAAGCATCATTCGGAATTTCTGTCTCTTCCAAAGCGCCGGCCGTTGAACGGGATGTCCTATGCATGGATGCACTTCAAGATGAAGCGCCGGCACATAGGACTCGCCGTCGGAAAAAAGGGCGCAGCAAAGCACCTGTCCATGACCTGCACCTCCCTGCGTCCGAGCCCATTCCCGATGAATTTCTTCGTCCCGAAGAGTCCTTTTCCCATGCCCTTCTCCGTATGATTGATGAGAAGGGGCTCACGGATCCTGAGGTCTACAAGGGTGCCAATCTGGACAGAAAGCTTTTCTCCAAAATCAGGTCAAATGAAAACTACAAGCCCCGGAAAAATACCATCCTTGCCCTGGCTGTTTCCATGGACCTTTCGGTGGAGGAAACGGAAAATCTTCTGGAAAAGGCGGGCTACACCCTATCAAGAAGCCTCACGGGAGACCTCATCGTCCTTTTCTACCTGCAGCGGGGAAAAACGGATATTTATGAAATCAATGAGGCCCTTTTCCACTTCCACCAGCCCCAGCTGGGAAGTGCGTTATAACAAAAGGACTGTGAAAAGATGATTCCCATTTTTTCACAGTCCTTTTTTATGAAATTTCCTATACGGCATGAAGCATAAGCATATACTTCATTTCGCCGCTGGCCCCAGCTGCCAGGGACGAATTGACACAAGGTCTCTCTCCGCCTCATTGTCATTTCGACCGCAGCGAAGTGGAGTGGAGTGGAGTGGAGAAATCTCACTCCCGAGTAGGACAAGCCCCATTGTGGCGGGAGATTTCTAGGGAAGCGCTGATTAAATCGTGGTCTGCTTTTATTCTAGAATTTTTATGCAATGCAAGGAATGGGATGACGCGAATAGCGAGCTATTTAAGGAGTCCCATGACGAAGCAGTGCATAAAAATTCTTATAAAAACAGACTCTAGGAATTAATCAGTGCTTCCCTAGACTCAGAGTTTCAATAGAGCTCATGTACCCTTCCCTTCATATCGACATGCAGCCCCGCTCGAAATGACAGGGCGCAGAAAAGCACCGTCCATCATAGCAGCAGGAAACTGTTTGCGAAGGGTTTCCTATCCGACACGAAACGATGGCAAAGCATAGCGGCAGGAAACTGTTAGCGAAAAGTTTCCCATTCGACATGAAACGATTGCGTATTATTGCGACAGGAAACTATTTGCGTATAGTTTCCTGTCCGGCATGAAACGGTGGTGCTTCACTGCGGCAGGAAACTGTTCTCGAAAGGTTTCCTATCCGACATGAAACGATGGCGCATCATTGCGACAGGAAACTATGAGCGAAGGGTTTCCCAACCGACATTAGACTGCTGCGTATCACTGCCACAGGAAACTGCTTCCACCGACCTATTTCATCCCTTTCCGTATGGCTTCCAGGCACTCGTCCACAATGACCATGTTTTTGGCAATGCCCGCCGGGGTGCGCTGGAAAGCGTAGGCGCGGTCTTCATCAATGCCCATGCGGTCTGCCGTTTCTTTCACGTCAATGTCGGCGCCGGAGAAGATGAAGGTCCAGCCCATTTCCTTTCCTTTGCTGATGAGCCCATGGATATCCTTCCAGCTGAAGCGGGTACTTGCGTTTTCATAGCCGTCGGTGGTGATGAAGAAAACCACATGGTCCGGGCGGGCATCCTTCGGTTTGTGGGAAAGGAGCTTTTCCATTCTCCGGATACTGAGCCCCACGGCATCCAGCATGGCGGTGCATCCGCCTGCCACATAGTCCTTCATTGTCATCGGCGGCACATGGCTGATATCTTCCCGGTCGTAGACCATATCCATGGTCTGGTTGAAAAGAACGACGGTCAGATAACAGGTGCCGGGAAGCTTCTTCTGCTTTTCAATCATGCCGTTGAAACTGCCGATGGTGTCCGATTCAAATCCCGACATGGAGCCGCTCCTGTCAATAATGCATACCAGTTCTGTCATTTCCTGCTTCATAATTCTCAGTCCTTTCTGAAATATTTGTATCTCTGAAATTATGATAGCAGGAAAAAAGGCACCGGTGGTCGCCTGGAAAGCGACATTTACCGGTGCCTTGAAAGATGATGGGGCCTGTCCCGCATGGGGCGAAAGTTTCCCGTCCGAAATGAAACGATTGCGTACCATCGCAACAGGAAACTGTTGGCGAATAGTTTCCCATCCAACATGGGACAGTAGCGTATCATTGCCACAGGGCACAATTCGACCGGAGATTTCTCGACTCCGCTTCGCTCCGCTCGAAATGACAGGGCGGCGTGGTGCTGATAGAACTCAAATCAGCCGCAAGCTGCTTGCGAAGGTTTTCCAATCCGGCATGGGACAGTAGTGTTTCATCACGACAGGAAACTTTTCGCGTATAGTTTCCTGTCGTGATGAAACGATGTCAAAGCATGACGGCAAGAAACTGTTGGCGAATAGTTTCCCATCCGGCATGGGACAGTAGGGTTTCATCACGACAGGAAACTTTTCGCGTATAGTTTCCTATACGGCATGAAACGATGTCGAAGCATGACGGCAAGAAACTGTTTGCGTATGGTTTCCTACTCGACGTGAAACGATGGCGTATCATCGCCACAGGAAACTGTTGGCGTATGGTTTCCTATTCGACGTGAAACGATGGCGTATCATTGCGGCAGGAAACTGTTGGCGAATAGTTTCCTGTCCGGCATGAAACGATTGCGTACCATCGCAACAGGAAACTGGTTGCTAATGTTTTCCCATCCGTCATGAATCAATAGCATAACCTCTCCCCCAATTATTTCTTCAATACTGTCAATGTGTGTCCATTGGTCACGATTTTTCCATTGTTGTGAAGGGTGGTGACGGTGGAGTCGGCGGTGAGGTTCCAGGTGGCTCCTTTTTCGATGGTGAGGTCCACGCCTGCGTCTTTGGACGCTCCCTTATCGTTTTCTATCTGCAGGAGGGCGCCTTTCCAGTCGGTGTTTTTGCCAAGGGTCATGGTGAGGTGGGAGATGGAGTCCACCAGTATATTTCCTTCCATTTTCTGGTTTTCTGCAGTGAACACTGCTTTTCCTCCATTGGCTCCTGCCCTGCCCCAGCCACGGGAGGCGCTGTTTCCGGAGACGCGGAGGAAGGCGCCGGCGGGGTCTTCGTTTTTGATTTTCACATTGGACAGGCCGATGGTGCAGGCTGTGTTGGTGACGTAGAAAATGTCGCCTTTATGGGAGAGGAGGCTGCCGCCTTCCATGGAGAAGGAGGAAGTGCCGTCTTCCGCATCGCCGCTCATGGACTGGTAAATCATGACGGTGTGCACGTTTTCTTCCTTGATGGTCTCACTGCCCATGACGCGGGTGTCCGCCATATTTCCTTCAAGGCTGCAGTCCTTCAAATCAATGCTGTTCTTCCCTTCGATGACGGCCCCTTCGGAGCGGGATGCGGAGAGGTCTGCGCCGGTGACGGAAATATCAGCGGTGGAGTAAATGGCGGGGGAGCCATAGCCGGCGGTGCGGAATGTGCCGCCTTTGACCGAAACGGTGCCGCCGCCCCGGTCGGAGCGGATGGCGGCGGAGGAATTGCCAGCGGTGGAAACGGTGACGTTTTCTGCTTTGGTCTCAGCGCCGCCGGTGGTCTGGAGGCCGCCGGAGTTGTGGCTTTCGGTGGTGATGGTCACGTTCTTTGCGGAAATCTTTGTACCCTTGCCATAGCTGAAAAGGCCGTTGCCGTTAGGCGCAGAGCTGTGGACGGAAGAGTCCTCTATGGTCACCTGGGCGCCGTCGGTGGCCAGAAGGGCAGCATTCATGCCATAGAAATCGCCGCCTTCGGTGCTGGAGGAGTTTCCTTCCTGTTTCATGATTTCCACATTTTTCAGGGTAACGGCGGCACCGGTGATGCGGAGGGCATTTTCATCGCTGCCGGTGGAGCCGAAGACCTGGTCCTCCAGTGTGCCGTTTTCCGTCACATTTCTGGCGGCACTGCCCTGGGTGATGTGGTCCGGAGGATTGAAACCGCCGGGCGGCGGGTTCATCGGTCCTTCCCCTGCCGGCTTTGGCGGCAGGTTTTCTCCGGAAGGCTGTCCTTGGGAAGAATGATCCGCCGGAACGGCCACTTTGGTAATGGTAATATCTTCCGGACGGTTCTGAAGGTTCCAGGTCATGGCGTCGGAGAACCGCTGGGGCAGAACATTTTCCTGTTTTTTATCCGCTGCCTGCACGGAGCCGGCGCAGAGGAGAAGAGCACAGGCAAGAGCTGCTGTTTTTGTATATTTCATGGAGATTCCTCCTGATTTCAAGTAACTAACTATGGTCTGCCCATATTATAGCATGATACGAAAGCCCCGGCAGGGAGATTGCTTTTCAAAGATTCAGGTGCGTGATATACTATATCCCATCAAAAGAAGGAAAGGATGGTCAAATTGCAGAACCGAAGAAAAGGCCTTTGGGCGGCCATTGCATGCTACATCATCTGGGGCATTCTTCCACTGTACTGGAAGCTGCTCTCCGGAGCCGGTGCTTATGAAATCCTGGCGCACCGCATTATCTGGTCCTTTGTGTTCATGACGGTGCTCCTCCTTTTTCTGGGCATGGGTCCCCTCTTCCGGGACACGGTGAAGAGTCTCTGTACCCACCGCCTCAAAGGAGTCCTCATGATTGCCGCCTCCTTCCTCATCACCGCCAACTGGTGCATTTTCATCTGGGCCGTCACCCATGATCATATCGTGGACTCCAGCTTCGGATACTATATCAATCCCCTGGTGAATGTTTTCCTGGGCGTCCTCCTTTTCCATGAAAAACTGTCAAAGCTGAAATGGCTTTCCATCATCATTGCCCTGATAGGTATCATCGGCATGTCCGTAGAACTGGGGCGCCTGCCCCTGGTGTCAGTGAGCCTGGCTTTTACCTTCGCCTTCTACGGCGCTGCTAAGAAGAAGCTCCACATCAACCCCTTCGTCAGCATCACTCTGGAAACTCTCCTGGTGCTGCCATTGGCCCTGTGGTACGCCGGCAGCCTGTATCTTTCCGGAGAAGGCCATTTCCTTATGGGAAACGCCGCTATGAACTGGCTCTTCATCGGCGCCGGCATCGTCACCGCCACGCCGCTGGTTCTTTTCTCCTCCGGAGCCAACAACCTTCCCTTAAACGTGCTGGGCTTCTGCCAGTACCTCTCCCCCAGCCTCTCCCTCCTCCTGGGCATCTTCCTCTACCACGAACCCTTCAACGTCGTGCAGATAACCGGCTTCTCCGTCATCTGGATTTCCCTCGTGCTTTTCACTATCTCCGACTTCAGGGAACAGAGGCATATGGCGGGAAAGTGAGACGGTGGGACAGTGGGACGGCTTGTCCGCTATCCGCTGTCCGCTTACCGCCAACTGGTATTTACTGCCTTTTGTCTCCATAACGTCATGTACTAAGATTCTTCGCTTCGCTCAGAATGACGCGGGCGGGAAGGTAAGTACGTTACGCAGGCCCCTCCCCCAGAAAGGAGCTGGGCGATAGCCCTGAGGAACACCGAATATGCGGCGCGTAACTTTATGAATCACATCAGGCCCTTTCAGGGCCTCGGCCTTTCTTTGGAAGGCCGCTATCATCCGTCGCCTAACGGCGACACCTTCTTCCAGAGGAAGAAGGCTCTGGCTCTCCGTCATGCAGCATTGGTGACACCAGGGGTATTTCCGTAACGTCTTGCGTCCCCTTGAGGGGAAGAGGGCCACGTAGTGGCGCAGGGGTGTACGGGGCTGCAAGCCGGATTGACACGCCATGCTGACCTGACTGCCAAGCGGCAGCTTCCCGCCCACCGGTATTGACTGCCAATTATCTCATATGCGGCGCATACCGAGATTCTTCGCCTCCGGCTCAGAATGACGGCTGGGGCGGGAAGGTAAGTACGTTACGCAGGCTCCTCCCCCAGAAAGGAGCTGGGCGATAGCCCTGAGGAACACCGAAAATCAGCATAGAATGACGGTGCCCATTGGGAAGCCAGCAGCCGACCGCGGACCGCTGATAGCGGATATATGCTACAATATAGACAGCTTCAAATCGTGTTCATTGAAGGAGGTCTTGCTTATGTCTAAGATTCTTGTTGTGTCCGGTCATCCCCGTCTTGCCCAATCCCTGGCCAATCGGACGATTTTGGAAACTTTGAAGGAGAAGGGGCCCGATTTCACCCTGCTTCGTCTGGATGAGGAGGGCTGGGATCCTCAGGTGGAGAAGGACCAGGCTCTTTTGAAGGCTGCGGATGTCATCGTTTTCCAGTTCCCCATTTTCTGGTATTCCTATCCGGCCCTCATGAAGCATTGGGTGGAGGATGTATTTGCCCATGGGTTCGCTTACGGCACGGCCGGAACGGCGCTGAAGGGCAAGAAGTTCCAGATTTCCTTTACCACCGGTTCTCCGGCCAGCGCTTACAGGGCAGGCGGCCCCAACGGCCATGTGATGGAGGATTTCCTCTTTAATTTCCAGCAGATTGCGGCACTCTGCGGCATGGAGTATGAGGAACCCATTTATACCAATGGCTGTGCCTACATTCCCGGCGTGAGTCCGGAATTTGTGAAGGACCGGGTCGTGAAGGACTGTGAGGCCCATGGCGCCAAGCTGGCGGAAAGGCTGCAGGAACTTTTGAAATAGGAATAACCCATTTTTTATTTCCTATCTGTTTTGATTTTCTTTTTATCAAAAAGTATGGCAACAAAAAAGAGCCCCTTTTCAGGAGCTCTTTTTTAATAGGCGAAATTATTTTGCAATCTTAGCTACAACGCCTGCGCCAACGGTACGGCCGCCTTCACGGATAGCGAAACGCTGGCCTTCTTCCATAGCGATCGGGGTGATGAGCTTAACGGTCATTTCGACATTATCGCCAGGCATGCACATTTCGGTGCCTTCCGGCAGAGTGATGTCGCCGGTTACGTCGGTGGTTCTGAAGAAGAACTGCGGACGGTAGCCGTTGAAGAACGGGGTATGACGGCCGCCTTCGTCTTTGGTCAGTACGTATACCTGGGCGGTGAATTCGGTGTGGGGATGAACGGTGCCCGGTTTAGCAAGAACCTGGCCGCGAACGATGTCCTTACGGTCAATGCCGCGGAGCAGGGTGCCGATGTTGTCGCCTGCCATAGCCTGGTCCAGAGTCTTTCTGAACATTTCTACGCCGGTTACAACGGTTTCGGTTGGTTTATCCTGGAGGCCGACGATTTCAGCTGCGTCGCCAACTTTAACGGTGCCGCGTTCTACTCTGCCGGTAGCAACGGTGCCACGGCCGGTGATGGTGAATACGTCTTCGACAGGCATCAGGAACGGTTTATCGGTATCGCGCTGAGGAGTCGGGATGTATTCGTCAACAGCCTTCATGAGGTCACGAATCTTCTGTTCATCTTCCTTGTTGCCGTTGAGAGCACCGAGAGCGGAGCCAACGATAATCGGCACATCATCGCCCGGATAGTCGTAGGAGGAGAGGAGATCTCTGATTTCCATTTCAACGAGGTCGATCAGTTCGGGATCATCGACCTGGTCAGCTTTGTTCAGGAATACTACGATAGCCGGAACGCCTACCTGTTTAGCCAGGAGGATGTGTTCACGGGTCTGGGGCATAGGACCATCAGCTGCAGATACTACGAGGATAGCGCCATCCATCTGAGCTGCACCGGTAATCATGTTCTTTACATAGTCAGCGTGCCCTGGGCAGTCAACGTGTGCATAGTGACGTTTTTCGGTTTCATATTCAACGGTGGAGGTGTTGATTGTGATACCACGTGCTCTTTCTTCCGGTGCTTTATCAATGGAAGCATAGTCCAGGAAGTTAGCTTTGCCTTCTTCAGCCAGTACCTTGGTGATAGCGGCGGTCAGGGTTGTTTTGCCGTGATCGACGTGGCCGATGGTGCCGATGTTAACATGCGGTTTTGTTCTTTCGTAATGAGCTTTTGCCATTTCTTTCTCTCCTTATACAAAAAAGAATTTGCAAAAATAGATTTGCGCTTTATTTATTATACATTGAAAGTCAACGGGAAACAAGAAATCCGGCGCAATTCCATATGCAATTTCGAAGAAATATAAGAATTTTGTCACCTGCATTCATCTTACCATACGAATGAAGATAACAGTAAAAAGAGCTCTCCAAAGAGAACTCTTTTCTACGGTGTTTGGTGGCGGCTCAGAGATTTGAACTCCGGACACAGCGGGTATGAACCGCTTGCTCTAGCCAACTGAGCTAAGCCGCCATGGAGCTGATAACCAGGATTGAACTGGTGACCTTATCCTTACCAAGGATACGCTCTACCAACTGAGCTATATCAGCACATCTATATATAGGAAATCATTAACATGGTGGCGGGGGCAGGACTTGAACCTGCGACCTTCGGGTTATGAGCCCGACGAGCTACCAACTGCTCCACCCCGCGATATTTGGTGGGCGGAATAGGATTCGAACCTATGAAGGCAAAGCCGGCAGATTTACAGTCTGCTCCCTTTAACCACTCGGGAATCCGCCCATATGGAGCTGGCAATAGGACTTGAACCTACGACCTGCTGATTACAAATCAGCTGCTCTACCAACTGAGCTACGCCAGCACGCAAGTGACGAAATATATTATACACAATTTCATTCATCTTGTCAAGAACTTTTTTCGTTCTCTTTTGCTCACGCAGAGGTTTGTCCTCATCACGTTTATAGATTATAGCATTACGACGCCCCTCTGTCTACCCTTTTTTTACAATTTTTTTGAAAAAGCCCTGAAAAGTTTTCTGCCACGATGCTATACCATTACCTCATGTCGGACGGGAAACCATTCGCAAACAGTTTCCTATCGCTATGCTGCACAATCGCCTCACGCCGGACAGGAAACCTTTCACTAATAGTTTCCTGTCGGTGTACTATACAATCGTCCCATGTCGAACAGGAAACTTTTCGCAAACAGTTTCCTGTCGCTATGATACGCAATCGTTCCATGCTGAATAGGAAACTATACGCAAACAGTTTCCTGTCGCTATGATACGCAATCGTTCCATGTCGGACAGGAAACTTTTCGCAAACAGTTTCCTGTCGCTATGATTCACAATCGTCTCACGCCGGATAGGAAACTTTTACGCAAACAGTTTCCTGCCGGTGTACTATACAATCGGCCCATGTCGAACAGGAAACTTTTCGCAAACAGTTTCCTGCCGCTATGATACGCAATCGTTCCATGCCGGACAGGAAACTATACGCAAACAGTTTCCTGTCGCTATGATTCACAATCGTCTCACGCCGGATAGGAAACTTTTTCGCAAACAGTTTCCTGCCGCAATGAATCACATTCGCGTCCCGCCGGACATTTTTATCCCTCTGTGGACTCTTCGCTTCTCTGGGCCAGCGGAGTATCCTCCGTAACGTCGCGGTTTAATACCTTCTTGGCGCCCTTCAGGAATTTGGGGCGGGGAATGAGGACGATGTGTCCGCAGCCGCAGCACTTGATCCGCATGTCGCTTCCCAGCTGCAGTACTTCCCATTCCTGGCTGCCGCAGGGATGCTTCTTCTTCATCTGTACAATATCACCGATACGAAACTGGATAAATTTCATTTCTTTTCTCCTTTTTATAGTAATCGAAAAGGAAACACTCACTGTGAACAGGGTTCTTTAGATTAACAGCGCCTCCGGCGCTGAGGGTTCTGAAGTTTGACGGGGCTTTCGCCCCGAAGGTTCTCAGGTTTGACGGGCCTGTGGCCCGAGGGTTGTGGTGGCGGCTCCGCTGCAGTTTTTAGCCTCCTTCCTCAGGAAGGAGGAGGTCGCCGTTAGGCGCCGGAGGATAGCAGGCTTTTCGCAGAAAAGCCGAGATCCCTAAGGGACCTAATGTGACTCATAAAGTTACGCGCCGCGTATTCAGGTTCCTCAGGGTTCCTTCCCGCCGCCCGATCGTCATTCTGAGCGAAGCGAAGAATCTCGGTGCGCGCCGCTTTTGAGACAAAGGGCAGTAAATACCGATTGGCGGGAAGAAGCCGCCGTTTGGCGGTCACATAGCCATAGCGTGTCAATCCGTCTTGCAGCGTCGTACACCCTTTTGCCGCTCCGCGGCACTTCCCCTCAAGGGGAAACGAGACGTTACGAGAATGCCCCTGGTGTCTCCAATACTGCATGACGGAGAGCTATAGCCTTCTTCCTTTGGAAGAAGGTGTCGCCGCAGGCGACGGATGATAGCAGGCTTTTCGCAGAAAAGCCGAGGCCCCGCAGGGACCTAATGTGACTCATAAAGTTACGCGCCGCGTATTTGGTGTTCCTCAGGGCCCCGCCCAGCTCCTTCTTGGGGAAGGAGCCTTACGTTACGTATCTCCCTCTCCCAAAGCAATACTAACGCTCCTTCAGGCAAGGGCATGGCTGATTTCCTTACTGCTTTTCCGGCACCATGAGGAAGCGGATGGGCAGGTAGGCGGCGCCGGCGGGGATGAAGCGGATGTAGAGGTCCTTTCCCATGTCCCAGGTGCCGCAGGAAATGTAGTCACTTTCCGTACCGTTTCCAAACCAGTGCTTTCCCAGCTTGTCATCGGTGCGGTACACCCGAAGGAGGCGGGGATGGGTGCCTATCTGGAAGGTACCCATGTAGACGCCGCCCTGGGCGTTGATATATAGATTATACTTCCCGCTGCCACTGTTATGGAAGGTCACATGGTAGGTGATTCCGTAATCTCCGGTATTTTCTCTTTCCACATGGCTCATTTCATCCCTTCCCTTCTGGAAGGGGAAGGAATTGCCCACGGAAATTTCAGCCGCTCCTTTTGTGAAATCCCAGTTTTCGTTTTCCAGGTAAATGTCTTTGGCAAAGGTGCCCCGCATTTCATGGGTGTCCGGCGGAAGGGGAAGCGCCGTATCCAGGGCCTTCTGCAGATCCTTTATGTCCCCGTCGGGAAGGATGGCGGCACCCAGAGCGACGGGTTTCTTCGTTTCGATTTCCACCATACCGCTCACCAGGTCTTCCTCCGCAATGCCTCCTTCGTCATCGTCGTAGAGAATGGTTTTCTTGCCCGGAAGGAGTTTAACTGTTTCTTTATTCTGCTCCTCCCCTACAGCTTCCCTGAAAGACAGGGTGGCGCCGGTGGGAATATAGCTGCTGCTGGCATCCCCTTTCACCCGGCGGGTGACGGTGATGTCCTGCTTTTTATCCGATTTCGCATACACCAGCACCCGGGCAGGGCCGCCGGTTTCGTTCACATGATAATAATAAAGCCTGCCCTCTCCGGGCTTCACGGTGCCTTCATAAAGAATCCCCGGCTGATCGGCATATTCCGGGCAGTCGGAAAAGACAAGGGTGCCCTCCGCCTTCGTCTGGGTGAGGGGCAGGGTGGTATAGGTTTCATCTAAAGGCGAAGCAGCGAAGGCAGTGAAACCGCCTGCCATCATCATGGCTGCCGTCAGGGATTGGATAGATTTTTTGAATAGGGACATTGGTTATGCTTCTTTTCTGTATATTGATTAAAAAGGTTTTTAAAATTAGCCGGCCTTTGGCGGTCAGGGTCATGGACACGCCTTCGGCGTGAGGGTTCTAAGGGTTCAAGGGGGAAGGTTGACGGGGCCGTCGGCCCCGAAGGTTATGGCCGCCTGTCGGCGGCAGCACTGCCTGCGGCAGTGAAAACCAAACAACCGGGCTTCGCCCGTGGAAATGCACCCCTATCCCCGCCTGCGGCGGTACTTCCACCGAAGGGGGAAGTCTGCTCTCCGCTTACCCTTGTGCTAACTTAAGTCGCTCAGTGTTTAGCGGCGGGAAAAGTTCCCCCTCCGGGGTGGCAAAGGAACTGGATTCGTAGGGGAGCGTAACGACCTGAGAATCCAGTGACATGCTTCCCTTTAGGAGAAAGGTGGTGCGTTAGCACCAAAAGGGGTGCATTTTTATCGCCCGTAGGGCGGTTGGCATGTTTTCCTTTCGACCTTCAGGGCGGTTGTCTGGTTTTATCATAAGAGGGCGCCTTCATTTTTTATGGCGCCCCACCACCACCCTCTGAACCCTCTGAACCAGCCCGCTTCTAGGGAAGCACTGATTAATTCATAGAGTCTGCTTTTATAAAAATTTTTATGCACTGCTTCGTCATGGGATTCCTTAAATAGCTCGCTATTCTCGTCATCCCATTCCTCGCATTGCATAAAAATTCAAGAATAAAAGCAGACAATGATTTAATCAGTGCTTCCCTAGCGGGCCGAACCCTATGAACCCTCACGCCCGTCAGGGCGTGTCCATAATGGCGCCCCACCTTTCCTCAGCCCATTCTTTCGTTTTCTTCCATGGCCTTTACCATGGATTCTATTTTTTTGAAGCGATGGGCCAGGCCGGATTTAGTGATACCGCAGATGGCTGCCAGTTCGGATAGGCTGGCGTTGGGATGGGAGAGGCGCACTTCGCAGGCTTCCCGGATTTTTGGTGACAGGGAGGACAGAGTATTTCTTTTGAGGAGCCGCTGTACCATGTGGGTCTGGTGGACGGCGGCGTCCACTGTTTTCTGGAGGTTTGCCGTTTCGCAGTTCACCTGCCGGTTCACCCGGTTCCTCATGTCCTTCACCACCCTGACGCTTTCAAAGTCCAGGTAGCTCTGGCTGGCGCCCACAATCTGGAGGAATTCGGACACTTCGTCGCCGTCTTTGATGTAGACGATGTAATCATTTTTCCTGTCGGTCATGCGGGCATTCATTTTGAAGGAGGCCATGGTCTTCACAATCTGTTCTGCAAACCGGAGGGACTGGGTCACCATTTCCAGATGGTAGTCGCTCTGGGGCCGGCTCACGGAGCCGCCGCCCAGGAAGGCGCCGGCCAGGTAGGCCCGCTTTTCTTCATCATTTTCCAGGAAAGGGCTGTCGTCCACGGTGGCCATGGGGGAAAGGCCCATGGTATCCAGGAAGGACAGGCCCATTTCAGAAGGCTCCACCACCAGGGTGTATACATTCTTTTTGCGGAGGCGCCGTCCCTGGCGCACCATGGCGCTGGGCATGAAGCCGAAGTCCTTTTTCAGGTACACCAGCACCCGGCGGGCCACAGCGCTGTTTCCGGTGGAAAATTCAAGGCCCCAGCGGCCCCGGGACCCAGTAATGAATGAACCGCTCATCCTAAGCAGGGCCAGAAGCTCCGCCGTCCGGCAGGCTTTGTCGTCCCGCCGAATGCGGGCCAGTTCGTTCTTCACCTGTTCTGTAAATGACATTAATGACTCCTCTTTAAATATTCTTCCAATGCTTCCGGCGCGATCTTGGCGGAGAGCAGGTTATGGATACGGACGATTTCATTGGAAAGCACTTCCGTGTCCTGCACGGCTCCCCGGGCCGGTCCCAGCAGGTCCGCTTCAATCAGGGCGGCTCCCAGGGATTCCACTTTCTTCCGGTCAATGGACACGGGGAAAGCATGGGCTTTTTCATATTTCCGAAGCACTTCCTGGGAAGGGGTGCCGTTGTTTGCAAGGACGAAATCCACCACTCCGCCGCCGATATGGTCCACCAGGGCTTTCAGGTGGTCCCCCACCGTATAACCCGTGGTTTCTCCGGGTTGGGTCATGACGTTGCAGATGTAAAGGACAGGAGCGCCGCTTTCCCTGATGGCCGAAAGGATTTCCGGCACCAGAAGATTGGGCAGCACCGACGTGTAAAGGCTGCCGGGCCCCAGGGTAATAAGGTCCGCTTCCTTGATAGCTTCCAGGGCATCCCCTACGGCCATGGGTGCCTTAGGGACGGTGGTCATGCGGACGATGCGCACGTCGCGGCCGATTTTTTCGGGATAGGCGGAAATTTCAGATTCCCCTTCCACGATTTCGCCGTCGGACATTTTGGCCCGGAGCCTCACTTTTTGGGAGGTGGCAGGCATGACCTGGCCGCGGATATTCAGGACCTTGCTGGCCGCTTCCAGGGCATTCTGCACGCTGCCGAACTGCTTGATCAGGGCCGCCAGAAAAAGATTTCCCAGGCTGTGTCCCGCCAGTTCTCCTTCGCCGCCGAAGCGGTACTGGAAAATCTGCTCCAGCACCGTTTCCTTATCGGCCAGGGCCACCAGACAGTTCCGAAGGTCTCCGGGCGCAATGATTCCCATTTCCTCCCGAAGCCTGCCGGAGGAACCGCCGTCGTCGGCTACGGTGACAATGGCGGTGATGTTGGACGTTTTATTCTTCATGCCGCGGAGCAGCATGGACAGGCCATGGCCGCCGCCGATGGCCACCACCTTCGGTCCCCGGGAGAGTTCCATGCGGGACAGGAGCTTCTTGGACACTTCTTTCTGGTCCGGTGCCAGAAGCTCTACGAACCGCTTCATGAGCTTCCTCACGGCGGTGGTCATAATCCACAGGCCCAGGATGACAAAGAGGGTGCCGCAGACAGCCAGGAACGTATAGCTGTAGCTTCCTGTCATCTGGAAAGCAAAGCGCAGCATCCTTTCTTCCATGATTCCGAAAATCTGGTAGTTCAGAATCAGTGTGGCGCCAAAGACCAGGAGGAGGATTCCCAGCGAAAAGAGAACCATCCAGCGCTTAATGGCAAGACCCGGCCGGAGCCACTGCATGAAATGTTTCATCAAACCTCATCCTTCCGAAGAATCCGTCACATCATGCTCTATACGATTTCTGTGCAGGTCCCGGTGTTCCACATTCACATGGCCGAACCTTTCCTTCAAGTGACTGCCAAGCCTTTCCGTCACAAAGACGGACCGGTGCATGCCGCCGGTGCAGCCGATGGCAATGGTGAACTGGGTCTTCCCCGCTTTTTTGAAATGGTCCACCATGAAATCCATGAAATCGTACAATTTCCCCAGAAATTCCCGGGTCACCGGCGCCTTTTCGATATAATCGGCCACTTCCTTCACTCTTCCGGTGGAGTACTTGTACTCCGGCACATAGAAGGGATTCGGCAGGAAACGGACATCAATCACCGTGTCCGCATCAATGGGGATGCCATACTTGAAGCCGAAGGAAAATACGGTAATCTGCATTTCCGCGCCGCTTCCGTCCACGCCGCTTCCGTCCACGCCGAAGCGGCTGGACAGGTATTCCTTTAAATCGCCAGTCTTCATAGCGGTGGTATCCACAATCACATCGGCCTGGGCCCTAATGCCTGCCAGGATTTTCCTCTCCTGGGCAATGCCCTCCTGGATGCGCATATTCTTGGCCAGAGGATGCTGCCGCCTGGTCTCCATGTACCGGCGCACCAGGGCCTCGTCGGAGGCCTCCAGGAACACCACCTCATGGGGAATGCCCCTTTTCTTCAATTCATCCAGCGCCTGGGGCAGGGCATCAAAGAAAGAACCGCCCCGGATATCCGTCACCACCGCCACATGGCGGGTATTGGACGTACTCTTCCAGCAGAGGTCCGCAAACCGCACAATAAGCACCGGCGGCAGGTTATCCACGCAGTAATAGCCCATGTCCTCCAGCTTCTGCATGAAATTCGTTTTTCCGGCTCCGCTCATGCCGGTAATCACAACAAAGCGGAAATCATCCTGCATGGTTCATCCCTCCAGTACATATTTTTCAACAGCCTTTGCCACGCCGTCTTCGTTATTGGAAGCCGTCTCATGGGCAGCCGCTTTTTTTGCGCTGTCCGAAGCGTTGGCAACGGCAAAGGACCAGGGCGTCATGGCCAGCATGGACACATCATTATTCCCATTGCCGAAAGTCATGACCCGGTCCACAGGAATACCGTAAGAGCGGGCCAGTTCAGCCACTGCCCTTCCCTTGGAGCACTCCCTGTTATTCATTTCAAAGAAATAGGGCTTCGACTTCACCTGGTTCACCAGTCCGCCGTATTTCGTCTTCAGGAAATTTTCAATTTCCTTCATCTTCTCTTTGTCATATTCGCACACAAGGATTTTCGTCGGCGCCTTTTCAGGCGTCCAGAAATCGTCCCCTGCCACATGGGCCTTGACGCCGCACTGCTTCTCATACTCATCGGTGCGCCAGTCCCGGAAGGGCACATAAAGCTCGTCGTCAATATAGGTATGGGCATACCAGCCCTGCTCCTTGATATCCGACAGGATGGCAAGGGCCCTGTCCTTCTCAATCCGCACATCCCTTATGATTTTCCCGCTTTCACAGAGCCCCGTCATGGACCCCGTGTAGCAGATGACAGGCACATCACCAAGGCCGATGGCCTTTCCCCAGGGACGGGCCGCCTGGAACATGCGCCCCGTGGCAATCACGATCTTCACGCCCTGGGAAAGAGCCTCTCCCAGCACCTTCTTCGTGTAGTCCGAAACGGAAATATCATCCCGTAAAAGGGTATCGTCCAAATCAATGGCAATCATTTGTATAGAAGACATGGTATGCTCCTTTATATTATTTATAAAAAAGGTTCAAAGGGTTCAAAAGGTTCAGAAGGTTCAAAGGGGAAGGTATCGCCCTGGACACGCCTGCGGCGTGAAGGTTGACAGGCCTTCAGCCCGAAGGTTCTTAGGGTTCAGAGGTTTGACGGCCCTTTGGGCCGAGGGTTGTGGTGGCGGCTCCGCCGCAGTTTTTAGCTCCCTTCCTCAGGCAGAAGTCCTGCAGGGGACTTCTGAGCCGGGCTATTATGTGAGCATAGCCTGCACATAAAGCGAACACCTTAATGCCCGGCCAGCGGGAGGTCGCCGCAGGCGCCGGAGGATAGGGGCGTCAGTTCGTTGATAAAATCTTCGGTGTTCCTCAGGGCTATCGCCCAGCTCCTTCCTGAGGAAGGAGCCTGCGTTACGGGATTTCCTTCCAGCCTCACTCGTCATTCTCGTATAGTAAGTGTAGGGCATGAAGTTAAATACTTCCATTGCCCACCTTGATGGGTAGGGAATCCTGGTGCTACGATGAA
>OOBU01000461.1_pt1 | contig 18548 bp, 18 predicted proteins | sample 1671501 | NCBI WGS metagenome assembly OOBU01 (sample SAMN06348163, study PRJEB24527) | human gut metagenome | biome: human gut; feature: ankylosing spondylitis patient; material: feces | host: Homo sapiens | place: China | collected 2015-10
ACCCTTGGGGCCCAGGGCCAAAGGCCCGGCGGCCCCATCAACCCTCGCGCCCGCAAGGGCGCGTCAACCTTCGGGAATACAGCTGCCCGCCGAATCCAAAAAGAGTGTCACCACTCTCCTGTCACCTCATATGATATAATTATAAAGATAAATACAAACTACAAACCAAAGGAGAGGAGGAAAACATGGGACCTTCTGATGTGTTGAAGCGGTATTTCGGCTATGATGCTTTCCGGCCCCGGCAGCGGGAAGTGATTGACGCCATTGTTCGAGGGGAGGATGTGATGGCTATCATGCCCACGGGAGCAGGGAAGTCCATCTGCTTCCAGATTCCCGCCCTGCTTTTCCCCCACGGCACGGTCATTATATCGCCCCTCATTTCCCTCATGAAGGACCAGGTGGAAACTTTGACGGAGCAGGGGATTCCGGCTTCCTTTGTGAACAGCACCATTCCCTACGAGGAATCCATCGAACGGCTCCGGAATCTGTACCGGGGGACCATCAAGCTGCTCTACATGGCGCCGGAAAAGCTGGAGCCCTCCTATTTCACCCAGTGCCTCTCCCAGGTGCCCCTTTCCATGATTGTCATTGATGAGGCCCACTGCGTGTCCCAGTGGGGCCATGATTTCCGTCCTTCCTACAGGAAAATCAAGGATTTCATCGATTCCCTTCCCCGCCGTCCGGTGGTGACCGCCTTTACCGCCACCGCCACGCCGCTGGTGGAGGCGGATATGAAACAGAGCCTGGGGCTGGAGAAGGCCCGGGTGTTCCGCACGGGACTGGACCGGCCGAACCTGTCTTTCCGGGTCATCCAGGGGGCGTCGAAGGATGATTTCATCCTCCGCTATGTGAAGAGCCATAAGAAGGAAAGCGGCATCATTTACTGCGCCACCAGGAAAGCGGTGGATACGGTGTATGAACTGCTCCGCCGGCGGGGCGTGAACGCAGGCCGCTACCATGCAGGCATGGAGGATGAAGCCCGGCGAAAGGCACAGGAGGATTTTTCCTTTGATAATGTGACGGTCATGGTGGCCACCAATGCCTTCGGTATGGGCATTGATAAGAGCAATGTGCGCTACGTCATTCATTACCAGATGCCGAAAAGTCTGGAGTCCTACTACCAGGAGGCCGGCAGGGCCGGCAGGGACGGGGCAAAATCGGAATGCATCCTTCTTTACAGCAGCAGGGACGCCGGTATCCAGCGCTACCTCATCGAGCAGGGAAATCAGGATGAGGAGCAGCGGAAGATGGACTACCACCGGCTGAACGCCATGGTGGATTACTGCCAGACCACATCCTGCCTTCGGAATTTCATCCTTGCCTACTTCGGTGAAAAGGTGACGGAGCCCTGCGGCCACTGCGGCAACTGCGAAAGCGGGAAGGGAAAGGTGGATATCACCGACACGGCGGTGCTTGTGTTCAAAACCATGGAGTCCCTCCACGAACGGTTTGGCGCCGCAGTCATTGCAGACGTGCTTCACGGCAGCCATTCCCGCATGATTACGGAAAGGAAACTGGAGAATACTCCTACCTTCGGGAAGCTGTCCTTTGAAAGGACCACCCACATCAAGAGCGCCCTCAATAATTTCATTGCCGACGGCTATCTCCGGCGGGAAGGGGAACCCTATGCGGTGCTGAAGCTCACGGATAAGGCCCGGGCAGTGCTTGCCGGTAAAGCCGTGGTCTATGGTCTTGCCTTCGGCGCGGAAAGCGTCATGGCTGACGCGGCGGTGGAAAGGAAAATCGACCGGAATCCCGTCCGCCGGGGCGGCCTCTTCGAAAAACTCCGGACCCTCCGCACCTACATTGCCAGGGAGGAGCAGGTACCGCCGTTCGTGGTATTTTCCGACGCCACCCTGGAGGATATGGCGGCGGTGAAGCCGAAGAACCTTGCGGAAATGGGTAAGGTTCATGGCGTGGGCGCCTTCAAACTGGAAAAATACGGCCGCCGTTTCCTGGAGGTGCTGCTGGAAACGGACACGGAAGAAGAAAAGGAAGAGGAAATGGAAAATGATGAGGACAGCACCCTGCTGGAGGATTTGAAAAATCTGAGACGCCGCATGGCGGGAGAGGTGCATAAGGCGCCCAAGTCTATTTTCTCCGATGAAATTTTATCGTCCATGGTGCTCCAGCGGCCCACCACCCTGGAAGAGCTGAAGCGCATCCGCGGCATCGGCTCCAAAAAGGCGGCGGCCTACGGCATGCCCTTCCTCCGCCTTCTGGGAAACAGTACGCCCCCGCTGGCGCCGCCGTCAGGAGACATTATACAGGGAGCCTACTTTCTGTTCCTGAAAAAGGTGAGGGACCGGCTGGCAGGGGATAGAAACGGGGAATCCTTCTTCCCCGAAGAAAACCTCCGCCGCCTCTCCCGGGGCGATGACTCCGTCCTCGCCGGCCTTCCGGAAAAGGAGGCGGCGGAATTCAGGAAAGCCGTGGAAAACTATAAGAAAATTAAGGGGAGATAATGCGGCGGGCAGCGGTATTCCCGAAGGTTGACAGCCCCTTCGGGGCTGAGGAGTGATGGCGGCGCCGGGCCTATGGCCCTGGTCCCCAGGGTTCTGTCCGGGACCGGCTTCGCCTCCCGGCACCATTTTATAAAGCCGCCAAAGGCGGCATATAAAACTTATCGCCCGAAAGGGCGATACCACCCCCTCTGAACCCTTTGAACCCTCTGAACCCTTTGAACCCGCACTTTATAACGCACTGCATTTTTTCTCAAATGAAACCAACAAAGGAGGACCTATGAGCCTAGCAGATAAAGAATACCTGGGCATTGTGAAGAACATCCTGGAAAAGGGAAAGCTGGGGCAGAACCGCACCGGCATGCCGGCCTACAAGCTGCCCCACCAGATCATGCAGTTTGATCTGGAAAAGGAATTTCCCATTCTCACCACGAAATTTGTTGCTTTTAAGACGGCGGTGAAGGAAATCCTCTGGATTTGGCAGAAGCAGTCCAACGATGTCCGTCTTCTACAGAAATGGAACTGCCACATCTGGGACGAGTGGATGCGGGAGGACGGCACCATCGGAAAGGCCTACGGCTACCAGCTGGCCAAGTACCACCAGGTGGATACGCTTTTGAAAACGCTGAAGGAGGATCCCCAGAGCCGCCGCATGGTGGTGGACCTCTGGAACGCCGGCGACCTGCCGGACATGGCCCTCTACCCCTGCGCTTTCCTCACCATGTGGGACGTATCCGACGACGGCAGGCTGAACTGCATGCTGGTGCAGCGGAGCGGTGACATGGGACTGGGCGTGCCCTTCAACATGGCCCAGTATGCCGCCCTTATCTGCATGATTGCCCAGGTGAGCGGCCTGAAGCCCGGGCTTTTCACCCACGTCATCAATAACGCCCATATTTATGAGAACCATGTGTCTGCCCTGGAAATGCAGCTGAAGCGTCTGCCGGAGGCCTATGAAGCGCCGAAACTGGTGCTGAACCCCGATATCCACGATTTCTATGATTTCCAGCCCGAGGACATTGTGCTGGAAAACTATAAGCATCACGATAAAATCGCCATGGAGGTGTCGGTATGAGCCTTTCCATCATCGCAGCCCGGGCGGCAAACGGGGTCATCGGGAAGGATAACCGCCTCATCTGGCACCTTTCCGATGATTTGAAACGGTTCAAAGCCCTCACCATGGGCCATCCCATCATTATGGGACGGAAGACCTTTGAAAGCCTGCCCAAAGTGCTGCCGGGACGGGTGCACTATGTGCTTACAGGAAATCGGGATTATAAGGCGCCGGAGGGCGTGCTCCTTTTCCATACCGTGAAAGACCTGCTCTCTGCCCTGCCGGAGGGGGAATGCTTCGTCATCGGCGGCGAGCACATGTACAGGGAAATGATGCCCCATGCCGACACCCTTTATATCACGGAAATCCGGAAACCCTATGAAGGCGATGCCTTCTTCCCCGAATTTGACGGGAAGGACTGGCAGCTGATTGAAAAGGAAGCAGGAGAAGGGGACATTCCCCACGATTTCTGCACCTATAAAAGAATGAAGAAATAAGAAGGGGATACTATGAGAATCGCAGTACGTTATTACAGCCGCGGCGGCGCCACGGAAAAGGTGGCAAAGGCCATTGCCCGGGAAGCGGGAGAAAGGGCACTGACCACGGACAGGCCCCTGGAAAAGAAGGCGGACCTTCTTTTCATCGGCAGCGGCGTTTACAAAGGCCACATTGACGGCCACGTGAAAGCATTCATCGAAGGCCTTACGCCGGATAAGGTGGGAAAGGCAGTCTTCTTCAGCACCGCCATGCTGGGCGGCGGACACAGTGATGAAGAGGTGAGGAAGCTCCTGGCGGAAAAGGGGATTTCCATGGACACCAGAACCTTCCACTGCCACGGAAAGTTCCTCTTCTTCCACAGAAGCCATCCGGACAGCAGGGACCTGCTGGATGCGCAGATTTTTGCCCGGAAGATTATAAAGAAATAGGAAATTTCCAGTAGAATTTCATAAAAAGGCAGCACCGGAAATGGTACTGCCTTTTTTATTTACCATCAGAAATCTGATAGGAAAAGCAGGCCTTTTCTGAAAAAGTTATATTTTCTAAATCCCATGAAATGCCGATTTCATGGGATATTTTTTGATGCTTCCAACTTACAGATTTCCTAAAAAATAATTTCGAATATCGAATTTATTAGATTAAAGTAATCATATTTAAAATTTAACAAATATCATCGTTAATAAAAGCCTAATCGATGAATACATGCTTAAATATTTTAATGCGGCTTACCATATAAAAAATATTTGGATATATTGACTAAGTAGATATGGCAGGCTTATGATAGGACCGTGATAACGATAGCAATTATCAATTATGTAATAGGAGAGGAGGGAAAAACCATGATGCCCCTTGTATTTGCCAGGGAAGGAGACACCGTTACCATCCGCCGAATCGCCGGGAGGGAGGATGTGCGCCAGCATCTGGCGGAGCTTGGATTTGTGGTGGACTCACCTGTTCTCATCGTAAGCCATATGGCAGGGAACCTGATCGTGCAGGTGAAGGGAAGCCGGGTGGCACTGGACCGGTCCATGGCCCAGAAGATATTTTATTGAGAAGGAAGGAAAAATGGTATGAAAACATTGAAGGAAGTGCCCGTAGGAAGCCATGCCACGGTGAAGCGGATTCACGGAGAAGGACCTCTCCGCCGCCGCATCATGGATATGGGTATCACCAAGGGCACTGAAATATTTGTCCGCAAAGTGGCGCCTCTGGGTGACCCGGTGGAATTAACGGTCCGGGGCTATGAGCTTTCCATTCGCAAGAACGAAGCGGAAGCTATAGAAGTAGAACTGTAAAAATTTTTGAAAGGAGCAGCAGGAATGTCAATCAGAATTGCCCTGGCAGGCAACCCGAACTGCGGAAAAACGACTTTATTTAACGAACTCACCGGCAGCTCCCAGTATGTGGGCAACTGGCCCGGCGTGACAGTGGAGAAAAAGGACGGTCTTCTGAAGAAGCACAAGGATGTGATTATCCAGGACCTCCCCGGTATTTATTCCCTTTCTCCCTATACCATGGAAGAAAAGGTGGCCCGGAATTACCTGGTAAATGAACAGCCCGACGCCATTTTAAACATCATCGACGGTACGAACCTGGAAAGAAACCTTTACCTTTCCACCCAGCTCATTGAAATCGGCCTGCCCGTGGTGATGGCAGTGAACATGATGGACCTGGTGAAGAAGAACGGCGACACCATCGATGTAAAGAAGATGGGTGAAGAACTGGGCTGCGAAGTGGTGGAAATCTCCGCCCTCCAGGGAAAGGGCTGCATGGAAGCAGCGGAAAAGGCTGTGGAAGCGGCCAAAGCAGGACAGCAGGTGCGCCTGCCCTCTGTATTCACCGGCAGCGTGGAGCATGCCATCGCCCATATCGAAGAAACCATTGCGCCCAAGGTAGAGGACCGTTTCCTTCGCTGGTACGCCATCAAGGTATTCGAACGGGACGAGGATGCCACCGCCGCCCTCCAGCTGGACCCGAAGACAGTGAGCCATCTGGAAGGCCATATCAAGGACTGCGAAGATGAACTGGACGACGATTCCGAATCCATTATCATCAACCAGCGCTATGCCTACATTGCAAAGATTATCAGCTCCGTACTGAAGAGGAAGACCGCGGCCCGCACCATGACCGTTTCCGACAAAATCGACCGGGTGGTGACCAACCGTATCCTGGCGCTGCCTATTTTCTTCCTCATCATGACGGCGGTATACTTTATTTCCTGCTCCCTCATCGGTGGACCGGTGACGGACTGGGTGAATGATGATTTCTTCGGCGGCATGGTCACCGACGCCGCATCGGACCTGCTGGAAGCCATCGAAGCGCCGGACTGGCTGGAAAGCCTTCTGGTGGACGGCATTATCGGCGGCGTTGGCACGGTGCTTGGCTTCGTGCCTCAGATTCTGGCCATTTTCTTCTTCCTCTCCCTTCTTGAGGATTCGGGATACATGGCCCGCGTAGCCTTCATTATGGACCGTATTTTCAGGAAATTCGGTCTCTCCGGCAAATCCTTCATCCCCATCCTGGTGGGCAGCGGCTGCGGCGTGCCGGCAGTCATGGCCACCAGAACCATTGAGGACCAGCGGGACCGCCGCATGACCATCATGCTCTGCACCTTCATCCCCTGCTCCGCTAAGGCCGTCATTATTGCCATGATTACATCCACCTTCTTCCCGGATTCCGTGCTCATGGCACCGTCCATGTATTTCCTGGGCATTGCGGTCATCGTACTGGCAGGCATTGCATTGAAGAAGACCTCCATTTTCGCCGGCGACCCGGCTCCCTTCGTCATGGAACTGCCGGCTTACCACATTCCTTCCATGAAGGGTGTGCTCATCCACATGTGGGAAAGAGCCCGGGGATTCATCATTAAAGCGGGCACCATCATTTTCGCAGTCTGCGTTATCATCTGGTTCTTCTCTTCCTTCAACATCACCATGGACATGGTAGACGACATCGAAGAATCCATGCTGGCAGGCTTCGGCCGAATGATTTCCTGGATCTTCGCACCCCTGGGCCTGGGTGACTGGAAAGGTGCTGTGGCTGTCATTTCTGCGGAAATGGCCAAGGAAGACGCCATCGGCACCCTGGCTGTGCTGAACGGCGTAGCCAAGGATGCGGAAGATGAAGCTGTCATGGCCGGTATTGCCGGCATGTTCACACCCATTGCCGCCTTCTCCTACATGATTCTGAACCTCTTTGATCCGCCCTGCATCGTGGCCATGGCCACCATTGCCAGAGAAATGGGAGATAAAAAATGGGCAGCCCTGGCCATCGGCTTCCAGGTTATCCTGGGCTACTCCCTGGCCTTCATCGCCTACAACCTGGGCGGCTGGCTCTTCTACGGATTTGCCTTCGGCTTCCCCCAGATGCTGGCCATTGCTCTCTGCCTCGTGGGCCTCTACTTCATCCTCAGACCGGCACCAAAGGTTAAGGAAGAAACCGTAGAAGGCGCCGGAGCCAAAGCGTAAGCGGCTCTCTAAATTTGCGGCGTCAGCCGCCACCATAACCCTCAGCCCCGAAGGGGCTGTCAAACTTAAGAACCCTCGGCCCGAAGGGGCCGTCAATCTTAAGAACCCTCACCCCTAAAGGGGAAACGACTCACTATGATTTGTGCGTCGCTTTGCTCCTTCAAATCATGTTCGCTGTGCACGCCGCAAGGCGTGTCACCAGAAAGGAAGGATATCCATGAGTATCGGTACCTGCGCCGTACTGGCTGTCATTGCAGCGGGCTTCGTCTTTGCGTGCCGCCATATTTACCGGGTCACCCTGGGAGGCGGCAGCTGCTGCGGCGGTGGAGACGGTGAATGTCCTGCCTGCCGCGCAGAGAAGATGAAACTTCACGGCGGCCTGAAAAAAGGATAAATAAAAAAACAGTGAAGAAATGACTGCCATTTCGTCACTGTTTTTTATTGCATCTTCGCTTCGCTTTCGTCAAAATGACAGAGCGGCGTCTGATGTCTGACTGTTTTCTATTTTCTATCTTCTATCTTCTATCTTCTATCTTCTATCTTCTATCTTCTATCTTCTGTCTGACCGTTTGACATGCGATAGCGCTTCAGTGCTTCTTTCCATGCAGGCCCTTATCCCGCCTTCCGGCAGGAGGCGCGGAAATCCCTGGGGGTCATGTGGTAGGTGCGGCTGAAGAGCTTGGTGAAGTAGCTCTGGCTGGAGAAGCCGCAGGCGTAGGCGATGTCGGCGATGGCCGTGTCCTGGTATTCCAGCAGGGTGCGGCTCACGGAAAGCCGGTATTCGTTTACATAGTCTATGGGGGAGGAGTCCATGTAGATTTTGAAAAGGGAGCAGCACTTGCTGCGGGATACCTTTCCGGCAGCAGCGATTTCATCCAGTGTGATTTTCTCTCCGTAGTGGCTGCGGATATAGGCGGCCATGTCCTTCATCACCGCCCGGTCCGAGGGAGAGGGAAGGGGCGCGCCCTTTTCCTCCGGCGGAAAGAGAAGATAGAGATGGTAGAGAAGTAGGTGCAGGCGGGCAATCACCGAAAGGCGACCCAGAGGCCCCTTTTCGTGCCCCGCTTTTTCTATGTCCGCCATGAGAGAGGAGATTTTTCCGGCACCCTCCATGGAAGAGGGAATGTAGAGGAAATCGGACCGCCGGTTTTCCAGGAAGGGGCGGATGACGGCGCTTTGGATTTCCGAATCCGCCGTCATCACGTCCTCATTCACCAGCACCCGGATGAGGACGGTGTCCCTGGCCTTTCGGCCGTTCCGGTGGATAACGCCGGGGAAGAGAAGAAGCGTGTCTCCGGGCTTTAGGGTTAAGGTTCTTTCGTTGATTTGAAATTCCAGGGACCCCGAAAGAAGGGAGAGGCACTCCGCCTCCTCGTGCCAGTGGGTAAGGGTGGACGTATTCTTCATGTCCCGCTCTTTGGCGGCGTAGAGGGTTTTCATTTCCATCCCGCTGGCGGCGGGAGTTCCGGGGATAAGGGCAATGGATTTCATGATACACCTCGATTTGTACGATAGTAATAAATATAAAGATGATTTTGCTATTTTTATTTCATTTCTGACGATATAATTATATCAGAAATCGAGATAAATAGATACGGTTTCCGAAACAAAGTGATCAAAATCCATTTTTATATAAGGAGGAACTATCATGGAAAAATTACTGAACAAATTACTGGCTGATCTGGTGGTGGAATACCACAAACTGCAGAGCTATCACTGGTACCTGAAGGGCTATCACTTCTTCGACGATCATCCGAAGCTGGAAAGCTACTACGACATGATTGCCGGCATGGTGGACGGCGTGGCGGAAGATATGCTGAAGCTCTCCCTGAAACCGGAGTCCACACTGAAGGGCTTCCTTTCCCTCTCTTCCGTAGAAGAAGCGGAAAACAAAGAAGTCACCTCGGCAGAAGCCTTCGCTTCCACCCTGAAGGATTTCGAACTTCTCCGTGACGATGTGCTGGCAGTGAAGAAAGCAGCCGATGAAAGCGGCGACTACCTTACTTCTGCCCTCATGGACGATTACATCGAAAGCTTCTACAAAGAAATCTGGATGCTCCGCCAGGTGCTGAAATAAAACAGAGAAAAAAGAGGGGTGCGCCCCTCTTTTTTGGCTGCTCTGTAACTGACAGCAAAAAACATCCTGTCCCTGCGGACGGGATGTTTTTATATTGAAAGAATAGGAGAGGTCCGTTTTCCTTATGAAAATCAGTTCTTCCCCAGGGCGTTGATAATGCGGTAGAGCTCTTTTTTGAGGGTATCCACTTCTTCCGGCGTAAACAAATCACCTTTTCTCATGAGGCGGCAGGCCAGGGCTTGGGGGATGGCTTTGGCTTTCTCCCGAAGGGCCATACCTTCCTCCGTAATGGTGACAATCACCACCCGCTCATCTTCCGGCAGGCGGCTGCGCTTCACATAGTGAAGGCTCTCCAGTTTTTTCAGCACCGGCGTCAATGTGCCGGAGTCCAGATAGAGCCGCTGGCCCAGATCATGCATGGTAATGGATTTTTCTTCCCACAGCACCATCATGGTGATGTACTGGGGGTAGGTGAGTCCGATTTTCGTGAGAAAAGGATGGTATGCCGCAATAATACGCCGGGCGCTGGCATAGAGGGGAAAGCAGAGCTGGTTTCCTAAAAGCAGGGAGTCGTATTCATTCATGTTGTCCAAGGTATCACCTTCTTAATATGTATTCTTTATTCCTATTGTAACAGGCCTCCTTTGCTTAATCAAATTAAATTTCGCAAAATTAAATTTGACAAAATTAAATTAAACGGTATAATAACAAACATAAAGAACAGAAACACCAACGTTGAAGAAAACGAAGCAGACCGGGATGCCTGCTATAAGCTCACCGGCGACACCATGGTGCCCATCACCACAGTCAACGATAAGGACTATGTCCCTGGCTTCAACAAGGCAGGCATTGACGCCCTGTTCCGGTAAGGCAGCATATTTATTATTTCCCGGACATTTCAATGAGTAATACAATAGAAAAGGAGAATTCCCATGAACGTATATGATTTCAAAGCAAAAACAAGCAGAGGCGAGGAAAAATCCCTGGCCGACTACAAGGGTAAGGTGCTCATTATCGTAAATACCGCCAGCAAGTGCGGTTTCACTCCCCAGTTCAAGGAACTGCAGGATCTGTATATGAAGTATAAAGACAGGGGCCTGGAAATCCTGGGCTTCCCCTGCGACCAGTTTGCCCATCAGGAACCGGGCAGCAACCAGGAAGTACAAGAATTCTGCCGCCTGAACTACGGCGTCACTTTCCGGATTTTTGGAAAAGGAGACGTACGGGGAGACAATGCACAGCCCCTCTTCAAGTACCTTACGGAAGCACAGAAATTCAAGGGTTTTGAACCGGACTCCCCCAGCACGGAAATGCTGACCAATGCTCTGAAGAGCCATTTCCCGGAATACCTGGAAGGGGATTCCATTAAGTGGAACTTCACCAAGTTCCTGGTAAACCGCGAAGGCCAGCCGGTGGGCCGCTTCGAACCTACAGCGTCCCCCGTTTCCATGGAGACGGAAATCGAAAAGCTGCTGGCAGAATAAGAAGCTGCCGGGGATATAAGGAGGTATCTATGAGTATTTATGATTTCAAGCTGGAGGACAACCGGGGCAGGATTGTGGCCCTGGAAGAATTCCGGGGAAAGGTGCTTCTCATCGTCAATACAGCCACCCGCTGCGGCTTCACGCCTCAGTACCGGGCGCTGGAAGAACTGTACCAGGCCTTCCGGAAGAAGGGGCTGGAAATTCTGGACATTCCCTGTAACCAGTTTCTGGGGCAGGCGCCGGAAGACGATGAGGGTATAGAAAAGTTCTGCTCCCTGAAATATCACACCACCTTTCCCCGCATGAAAAAGGCAGATGTGAACGGGGCCCATGAACTTCCTCTCTATACCTATTTGAAATCGGAAAAAAGCTTCCAGGGATTTGGAAAAGGGGCCAAGGCCCTGGGCATGAGCCTTTTCCTCCGCCAGCGGGACTGGCATTATAAGGAAAATCCTGATATCAAGTGGAATTTCACCAAATTTCTGGTAGACCGTGAAGGTCATGTAGTGGAACGGTTTGAACCGACGGAATCCATGGACAAGGTGGCACGGTCCGTATACCGGTATATAGGGAAGCACTGATTAATTCATAGAGTTTGCTTTTATAAGAATTTTTATGCACTGCTGCGTCATGAGACTCCTTAAATAGCTCGCTATTCGCGTCGTCTCATTCCTTGCATTGCATAAAAATTCAAGAATAAAAGCATATAACGAATTAATCAGCGCTTTCCTGGAACAGAAATAAGGAAAGAGCAGACAGGAGACAGAGATGAATAGGAACAGAGAAATTGTAAAAGTGAGTATACAGGGAGCGGCGGCCAATGTATTTCTGGCGGCGGTGAAGGCAGCAGCCGGGCTCATGGCCAACTCCATTGCCGTGGTGTTGGACGGACTGAACAACCTGTCCGATGCCTTTTCCTCCCTCGTGACCATCGTTGGTACCCTTCTGGCCGGCCGGGCACCGGACAGGGAGCATCCCTACGGATTCGGGCGGATCGAATATTTTACTTCCGCCATCATCTCAGTCATCGTGCTTCTGGCAGGGGCCGGGGCCTTCAAGGAGTCTGTTGAAAAGGTGATGGAACCGGCGGACACCAATTATTCCATGCTTACCCTCGGTATCATCGTGGCAGGCATTCTGGTGAAGCTGGTACTGGGGAAGTATGTAATCCATCAGGGCCGCCGCCTGAAATCCCAAGCCCTGACCGCCTCCGGCACTGATGCTCTCTCCGATGCGGTCCTCTCCGGCGCCACCCTGGTGTCCGCCATTCTCAATCTGGCCTTCGGCTGGAATCTGGAAGGCATGCTGGGCCTCATCATTTCCATCTTCATCCTGAAGGCAGGCTATGAAATCCTGAAGGATACCCTGGACCATCTCATCGGTCTTCGCATTGACGACAGCCTGTCCCATGAAATCAAGAGCAGAATCGCCTCCTTCCCCGGCGTCCTGGGTGCCTATGACCTGGAAGTCCATAACTACGGCCCTGCCAGAAACAGCGGGTCCGTCCACATCGAAGTGGCAGATGCCATGACTGCCAGGGACATCCAGATACTGACAAGAAAAATCATGCGCGCCATGATAGACGAATTCGGCGTGGCGCTCACCATCGGCATTTATGCATCCAACAAAGACACGGAAACTGCCCGGAAGATAAGGCAGAGTCTGCGGGTTTTCGCCAAAAGCAATCCCAATATCCTGCAGATTCATGGCTTCTATGTGGATGAAACAGAGCATTTCGTCAATTTCGACCTGGTCTTCAGCTTTGATGAAAAAGATAGAAATAAGGCCTGCCGGGATATAGAGAAAAAGATGAAGGAACAATACCCGGACTACGATTTCCTGGCCTATGAAGATCTGGACTACTCCTCTTGACGGAAAAGATGAATGGCTGTGAAGATATGACTCGTTTCTTCACAGCCATTTTTTACGTTACTATTTTCCAATGCGGGGGATGATGATAGATGTATTCGCCTTCTATTGAAACTCTGGGCCCAGAAATTTCCTGCCCCATGGCAGCCTGTACCATACAGACTCCATGGCATAAAGAAAGTAAACCCCATGACATCGGTGGCGGACTCTGCTACAATATATATAAATTTCAATCTGTTTTCCTTAAGGAGTTCTATATGTACGAAGAAACAACCATTGCAGCCATCGCCACCGCCCCCGGCGAAGGGGGCATCGGCATCGTCCGCATCAGCGGCATGAATGCCATACAGGTGGCGGACGCTGTCTTTCATACGAAAAAAATCAAAACCTTCCGGGATGCCATGCCCTACCTCATGTATTTCGGCCATGTAGGAAAGGGGGATAGAAAGGTGGACGAAGGACTGGCGGTGTATATGAAGGCGCCCCACTCCTACACCGGCGAAGACGTAGTGGAAATCCAGATTCACGGTTCCGCCGAAGCTCTCCGGGAAACACTGGAGCTCACTTTGGAAAGCGGCGCCGTCCCGGCCAGCCGCGGAGAATTTACGAAACGGGCCTTCCTTAATGGCCGGCTGGACCTTACCCAGGCGGAAGCGGTGATGGACATTATAGAAGCCAAAGGCTCCGCCGCCCTTTCCCAGGCAGAAAGCCATCTCTCCGGTGCCCTTTCCCGCTTTGTCAGGGAAAGCAGGAATCAGCTCACCGACCTGATTACCAAGCTGGAAGTGACCATCGACTATCCCGATGAGGACCTGGAGGACATGACCAATGAGGAAATCGGAGAAGGTCTTACTGCTATTGAAAAAAGCCTCTCCACCCTGCTGAAGCGGTCGGAAGAAGGAAGAATCATCAAAGACGGCCTCCGCACCGCCATTGTAGGACGGCCGAACGCCGGCAAATCCAGCCTCCTGAACGCCCTTCTTCAGGAGGATAGGGCCATTGTGACGGATATTCCCGGCACCACCAGGGACACCATCGAAGAATCCATCAAAATTGGCGGCGTTCCCCTCCTGCTCATGGACACCGCCGGCCTTCGGGAAACCGATAATAAAGTGGAAAAAATCGGCATCGAGAGAGCCAGAAAATCCATGGAACAGGCGGACCTGGTACTGGCCGTCATCGACGGCTCCCAGCCTCTGGAAAAAGAAGACCAGGAACTCCTTTCCTCCCTGAAAGGAAGGAAATCCATGGTCATCCTCAATAAATACGACCTTCCCCAGGAAGTGAGCGAAAAGGAAATCAAAGAACTGGCAGGAGATGCGCCGGTGGTATCCCTCTCCGCCCGCTACGGCAGCGGCATGGAAGAACTGGAAGAAGCCCTCCGCCGCCTCACCGAAACCCAGGACCAGGACGCCGGCAGGCAGCTCTTCCTCACCAACCTCCGCCACGTGGATCTCGTGAAAAAAGCGCTGGAAGCGGTCCGCCGGGCCCAAAAGTCCCTTGACGACGGCATGCCTGCCGACTGCATCACCGTGGATTTGGTGGAAGCCTGGAACCTCATGGGAGAAATCACCGGAGAAACGGTGGATAATGAACTGATAAACAAGATTTTCGAACGGTTCTGTGTGGGGAAATAGTGGGATAGTGTACCGGTGAGCTGGTGAGCTGGTGTACTAGTGTACTAGTCCACTAGCGGGCTGGTGGGACGGTGGGGCCGCTATCGGCTGTCCGCAGATGAGACACTATCGGTATGCACAAAGATTCTTCGCTTACGCTCAGAATGACTTGTCTGGCGGAGCGAAAGTCTCGTAACGTCTTGCGTCCCCTTGAGGGTGGCAAACGAACGTGATTTGTAGGGGAGCGATAGCGACCTGAAAATCACGTGAGACGCTTTCCTGTGGAGAAGAGAGCCACGAAGTGGCGAAGGGGTGTACGAGGCAGCAAGTCGCTATGATACTCTATGCGGTTGTGGCCGCCGTAAGGCATTTATGCTCATCGCCCGAAGGGCGATACCACCACCCTTTGAACCCGCCTGCCGAAGGCAGGCAGAACCTTTTGAACCCTCTGAACCCGGGCCACGAAGTGGCCCCATGGGCGATACCACAACCCTCGGGCCTATGGGCCCGTCAAACCTAAGAACCCTCCGGCCCGAAGGGCCGGTCCATCTTAAGAACCTTCCCCTCTGAACCCTCTGAACCCTCTGAACCCGCTTGCCTTCAGGAATAAAGCCACAAGTGCCGCAGTGACACCGACGCCATAGCATTTTCCCCTTTTAAACCATTCCCATTTCCTATATAATAAAGTATCGGCTTATTACATTATAGAGAAGCAGCTTCTGCTGCTTCTTTCATTGAAGAAAGAAGGAAACCATGTATCTGATTGATACGTATGATGTGATCGTGGTAGGAGCCGGCCATGCGGGCTGCGAGGCGGCGCTGGCCGCCGCCCGTCTCGGCTGCAAAACACTCCTTACCACCATTTCCCTGGAGAACGTGGCCATGATGCCCTGTAATCCTGCCATCGGCGGGCCCGGCAAGAGCCATCTGGTGAAGGAAATCGACGCTCTGGGCGGGGAAATGGGTATTGCGGCGGATAAGACCGCCATCCAGATGCGCATGCTAAACCTGGGCAAGGGGCCGGCGGTGTATGCCCTCCGTGCCCAATCCGACAAGAACGCTTACCACCGCTACATGAAACAGGTGGTGGAGAATACGGAGAACCTGGACCTGAAGCAGGTGCAGGTGATGGACATTATTGTGGAAGACGGGAAATGCGTGGGCATTACCACGGAACTCCACGAAGAATACCGGGCCAAAGCGGTGATTCTCTGCACCGGCACCTATCTGGACAGCGAAATCATTATCGGCGACACCATGTATTCCGGCGGCCCCAACGGCATGCGTCCCTCTGTGGGCCTTTCGGAAAATCTGAAGAAACACGGTCTGGACATCCTCCGCTTCAAGACAGGCACCCCCAGCCGCGTAGATATCCGAAGCCTCCATCTGGACCATATGCAGCTGGAACAGGGAGACCCGAAGAACCATGCCTTTTCCTTCATGGACGAACGGGCGGACCGGAACCAGCGAAACTGCTGGCTCACCTACACCAATGAGACCACCCATGCCATTATCCGGGAAAACCTCATGCGGGCTCCCAAGTACGCCGGCCTCATCCACGGCGTAGGCGCCCGCTACTGCCCCTCCATCGAAGACAAGGTGGTTCGTTTCCCCGACAAGAAACGGCACCAGCTCTTCATCGAACCGGAAGGTCTTGACACCAATGAAATGTACGTGCAGGGCATGTCTACCTCCATGCCCATCGATGTGCAGTACGCCTTCCTCCGTACCATTCCTGGTCTGGAGGATGTGAAGGTCATGCGCCCGGCCTATGCCATCGAATACGATCTCCTGGATCCGCTCCAGCTCTATCCTACCCTGGAAGTGAAGAAACTCCCCGGCCTTTATTCCGCCGGCCAGTCCAACGGCACCTCGGGCTACGAAGAAGCGGCAGCCCAGGGCCTCATGGCAGGCATCAATGCTGCCCTTAAAATCAAAGGAAAGGAACCCTTCATCCTGGGCCGACACGAAGCCTACACCGGCGCCTTAATCGACGACCTGGTCACCAAGGGCACCAACGAACCCTACCGTATGATGACCAGCCGCAGCGAATATAGACTCATCCTCCGTCAGGACAATGCGGACCTCCGCCTCACCCAGAAAGGTTACGACATCGGTCTGGTCACCGAAGAACGGTACCGCCGTTTCCAGGACAGGAAGAGAAAATTTGAAGAAGCCATGAACTACATCCGTACCAAACGCTTCACACCGAAGGCGGAAGTGAATGCTGCCCTGGAAAGCATAGGCTCCGCACCCCTCACCACCGGCATGGGTGCCGACAAGATCCTGAAGCGCCCCGAAATGACCTACCAGAAAATGGTGGACGTCCTGGGATGCCCTGCCTTCGACCCCGAAGCGGTGGAAGAAATGGAAATCACCGTGAAGTATGAAGGCTACATTGCCCGCCAGGAAGCGGCAGTCCGAAAAGCGGCCCGCATGGAAAGTGAAAAAATGCCAAAGGACATGGACTACCTTCATCTGGAAGGCATTTCCATCGAAGCAAGGCAGAAACTGGACAAAATCCGGCCCCTCTCCCTGGGCCAGGCCTCCCGCATCTCCGGCGTCTCTCCGGCGGATATGTCGGTACTCATGGTGTACGTGAAGAGAATGAAAGCAGGGAAATAGGAGACAGTGTGTCACTGGCGGCGGGAACCCGTATTCCCGAAAGCAAGCAGGTTCAGAGGGTGCAGGGCACTGTCGGGGCTATTGCCCCTCAGTGCCCCAGGTTCGGCCCGGGAACGGCTTCGCCTTCCGGGCTGGTTCAAAGGGAAGTTATGTAATATCGCTCTGTGCGTATTCCGCATGGAATACGCAAGTCGGGCGAAGTTGGCCTCTAGCCTGCCCAATAGGAGGCCTTCCTTTTAATCGCCCGACCGATTGGGGAGGCAGGGCGCCTGGGGGCCAGTATAAATTCTGCGGCGCAGCCGCTACCACAACCCTCTGAACCTTTTGAACCCTTTGAACCTTCTGAACCCGGCCGCAAAGCGGCCCTCAAGCCCGTAGGGCTTGTCAAACTTAAGAACCTTTTATATAAATACCATCCTTCTTCCCACAGGGAAAATAGGGGAAGAACGGACGATTTCATCGGGTATTTCTTTTTGGAAGGAGAAAAGAAAATGATGACAGCCTGCGAAATGATGGAGGCTCTGGGCCTTCCGGCCAATGAGGAGGCCGCTCTCAAGCTGACTGAGTACAACGCCATGGTCATTGCCATGAGCAAAAAGGTGAATCTCACCGGCATTAAGGACGTAGAGGAAAGCCTTATCAAAAACGTGTACGATTCACTTACCGTGTATGATGAAAAATATTTTCCCGAAAAGGGACGGGTCCTGGACCTTGGCACCGGTGCCGGCTTCCCCGGCGTGCCCCTGGCCATTTTGAGGCCGGACATGCAGTTCATCCTGGTGGATTCCATCCAGAAGAAACTGAACTTCATCGAAGGGGCCTGTGCCAATCTGGGCATTAAAAACGTGAAATGCCTCCACATCCGCGCAGAAGAAGGAGGCCGCAGAAGAAAAACAAGAGAAGCCTTCGATGTAGTCACTGCCCGGGCGGTAAAGGCCATGCCCATCATATCGGAATGGGCCATTCCCTTCGTCCGGGTAGGCGGCGTCTTCGCAGCCATGAAGGGCCCCGGCGCCGATGAAGAAATGAAAACCGCCGGGAAAATCCTTCGCGAACTCCATGGCACATTGGAAGAAAAAAAGGAACTCACCCTGCCGGGAGGAGACCGGCGCACCATCCTTTATATCCGTAAAAATGCCCCCTGTCCGAAAAACTACCCAAGAAAAGTGGGTATAGCGGAAAAGAAACCGGTGCTGGGAGAATAGTGAGTTAGTGAGCTAGTGAACTAGTGGACCGTGGACCAGTGGGATAGTCCGCTTGCCGCTGGCCGCGGTGCATTGTTCTTCTGACGCCTTCGGTTTGCTGCCTTTTACGTACGAAGCCTGGCTGCTAGGGAAGCGCTGATTAAATCGTTATCGGATTTCATTCTTGTATTTTTATTCAATGCAAGGAATAA
>OOBU01000464.1_pt1 | contig 18523 bp, 15 predicted proteins | sample 1671501 | NCBI WGS metagenome assembly OOBU01 (sample SAMN06348163, study PRJEB24527) | human gut metagenome | biome: human gut; feature: ankylosing spondylitis patient; material: feces | host: Homo sapiens | place: China | collected 2015-10
AGAGCAATAACTTTTAGGCGGCCTCGGGAGTTTTTCCTCGGTCGCCTTCTTATAATCGGACAAGGATACTTGTTTTGTTTATGACCGAAGCCTGACACTTGCGCCGCTTCGGCCGATTTTTTAATGTGGTTGTTTATGCAAACTCCGAAATTAAACGAAGTGAAGCAACAAGCCGGTTTTTCTTTGGAAGACATCAATATTGAAGGTTTCGCGCCGATGCCTTCACCGGCTGAGATCAAAAAGATGGCGCCTCTTACCGAAGCTGCTGCCGAGAACGTCAACAAGAGCAGAAATCAAATCAAGCAGATTTTGACGGGAGAAGATAACCGTTTGATGGTCATTACCGGTCCCTGTTCCATTCACGACCCGAAGGCGGCCCTGGATTACGCTCAGCGTTTAGCCGAACTCTCAGAACACATCTCAGAGACAATCTTCCCGGTCATGCGCGTGTATTTCGAGAAGCCTAGAACGGTCGTCGGCTGGAAGGGGTACATCAACGACCCGGACATGAACAACTCTTTCAATATGGCAAAGGGTATGCTCAAGGCCCGTGAGCTCATGATCAAAATCAATGAGATGGGTCTGGCTGTTGCGACCGAAGCATTGGACCCGTTCGGTCCGCAGTACTTGGGCGAACTCGTCAGCTGGTATGCCATCGGTGCGCGCACAACCGAAAGTCAAACCCACAGAGAAATGGCGAGCGGTCTGTCCGCTCCGGTCGGTTTTAAGAACGGCACCGACGGCCTTCTGGACAGCTCGATTAACGCCGTCAAAGCCAGCCGCCAAAGCCACTACTTCTTAGGTATCTATGAAAACGGCCAAAGCTCCATCATCAAGACCAAAGGCAATCGCTACAGCCACCTAGTGCTCCGCGGAGGCGGCGGACGTCCGAACTTTGATACCGTGAGCGTGATGCTGGCCGAGAAAGCCCTCAAGGATGCCGGCGTCGACTCCCGCATCGTTGTCGACTGCTCGCACGCCAACAGCATGAAAAATCCCGACCTGCAGCCCTTCGTTTTGAACGACTGCATTACCCAGATTGTCAACGGCAACAAATCGATTTGCGGCGTCATGCTGGAGAGCAACATTAACGCTGGCAATCAAAAGATTCCTGCCGATCTGTCTCAGCTTAAATACGGTGTCTCCGTCACCGATGCCTGCATTGACTGGGAAACCACCGAACATGCGTTGCGCATGACCAATCGTCGCCTTTTGGATAAGAAATTAAATGGTGAGTAAACGCTTACTTTTGACTACTGCAGCGCTTGCTGCGTTGGCCTTAGCAGGATGTTCTTCCACGGGACCGCATTCTGCCTTTACTCCGCACGTCGATCGCGCCGGACTTGACCCGCTGCTGGATGCTCCTTTGCGTACAGAAACGGTATGCAAGGGTGCGGGACTTTTTACCGCCGGCACCAAACTCGGCGGATTCTCGTTTGAATGCCCCGACCTGGACGTCGTTGCAACGTTGAACGAACTGCGCGACGCCGGCTGGCGCGTTGAGAAGATGCACATCGGCCGCCAGACAATTGAAAACGACGAAAGCGGCACTCCGCTCTCGGCAACGATTCGCAAAGTTTATTAATTTTCCATTGCGGAGGCTTCAGTGAACTCCTCTATCAGCAGCAGATTGTCTGCATTACGTTTTTTTTTGAAAGATCACGGTCTCAACGGCTGGATCGTCCCGATGGCAGACCCTCATCTTTCCGAATACGTAGATGAACACTATGCCTTCCGCAAGTGGCTTTCGGGCTTCACGGGCTCTGCAGGATCTCTCTTAGTGACCCAGGACGCCGCAGCGCTTGTCACCGACTCCCGCTACTGGGTTCAGGCCGAGCAGCAGCTCGAGGGCTCCGGCATTGAACTCGTTAAACTCAACCAAGGCTACGCCGCGGAGTTTGCCGACTGGTTTGCCGCGCACTTGATGGCCAACGACTGCGTCGGCATCAACTCCGAATTGATTTCCAGCAAAGACGCCAAGAATTACGCCCGAGTTTTTGCCGAGAAACATCTTCATCTCTCGCTGGTTCGTCAGACGCCCGAAGAAACCATCTGGGAAGAAAGACCGGAACGCACTGAAAAGCCGATCTTTGACCATACAGTTTCCCCGCGAAACCGAGAACAGAAACTTACCGCTCTGCGTGAGGTTCTCAAAAAAGAGGGCGCCGACTACCTGCTCACATCTAAGCTCGACGATATCGCCTGGATCTTTAATCTGCGCGGTTCCGATGTGCCGGACAACCCGGTCTTCTACGCCTACTCGCTGATTCCGGCTAAAGGGAATGCCACCCTTTTTATCAACGAAGAAAAAGTTCCTGCCGATCTGAAAGAACAATTGGCTGAGGAAGGAGTTGTCTTAGCACCTTACCATTCCGTCGGTGCAGCACTCGCATCTCTTTCCTCAGGAACCGTACTGGCCGACCCGGAAGAAATCAATGCCTCTCTTCTGTCACGCTTACCGGAACAAATCACTCAGCTGGAATTGCCTAATCCTATCGAGCTCATGAAAGCGCTTAAAACGCCGGAAGAGATCGAATTAATCTCGGAGGCGATGCTCAAAGACGGTGTTGCTTTAGTGCGGTTCTTCGCGTGGCTCGACCGCAATTTAGGCAAAGAGGAAATGACGGAGCAGTCGCTCGCCGACAAGCTTCTTTATTTCAGAAAATCTCTTCCGGGATATATTTCTCTTAGCTTCGAAACGATTTCTGCGTTCGGACCAAACGCCGCACTCCCCCACTACCAACCGGAGAAAACCGGAGGCGCCCAAATCAGGGGGAACGGATTCCTTCTCATTGATTCCGGAGCTCAATTTCCAGAAGGTACGACGGACATCACCCGTACAAAGTTGATCGGCGAAGCAACCGACTTAATGAAGGAAGATTACACCGCTGTATTACGGGCAAATATTAGGCTCGCGATGGCGGTATTTCCCGACGGTATTTCCTCGCAGATATAGATCCCCTTAGCGCGTGAACCGATCTGGCAACATTTTGCTAATTTTGGGCATGGAACGGGCCATGGCGTCGGATTTTTCCTTAATGTTCACGAAGGGCCGCAGAGGATTAGTTACCCGCGGATAAGCCCTCGTTCCGATGCGTTTATCTCGAAAGAGACAGCAATGTCCGAAGGCATGGTGACCAGTGATGAACCCGGTATTTATCGTCCCGGCCGCTGGGGTATCCGCATTGAAAATTTAGTGGCGACCGAATTCGCAGAAGAAAATGAATTCGGACGTTTCTTGAAATTCAGAACACTAACTCTTTGTCCGATAGACCTTTCTGCCGTCATTCCGGAAAGGCTGCAGCCCGACGAAAAGAAATGGCTGAACGAGTACCACACTCTTGTCCGTCAGAAGGTGCTCCCGCACATTCATGACGAGCCCACCATTGTGTGGCTCGTATGGAACACAAGAGAAATTTAAAACATGACCACAGAAAAAGTTAGTTTGAAACACTGGCTGGAAACGCGCTGGCGCGGAACGCTTATGGCCGTCATTATCGGCGCTGCCTCACTATTCGTCTCTGAACACTACGGCGGTCCTGCTGTTTTGTTCGCCTTGTTAATCGGTATGGCTTTCCACTTCCTCTCAGAGGACCGGAGAACGCTTGCCGGTATTCATTTTTGCTCCACAACCGTTCTCCGATGGGGCGTAGGCCTGTTAGGTGCCAAAATCACCGCGAGCCAGCTGGGACTCCTGTCTCCGGCCCTGCTTGCCATGATTATCGGTGGTGTGTTTGCCACACTGCTCTTCGGCGCTTTCATTACCCGTTTTTCTAAGTGGCCGCTTACCGAAGGCACACTGGCTGCCGCCTCTACCGCTATTTGCGGTGCGTCTGCCGCTATTGCCTTAGCTGCCACATTCAACCATAAGCAGTTAAGAGAACAGGCTCTGCTTGCTATCGTGGTCACGGTTACCGCCCTGTCCACCCTCGCTATGGTTCTTTATCCGTTCATCTCCGGATGGTGCGGCTTTGACCACATCGATGCCGGCATCTTCTTAGGCGGTACCATTCACGACGTTGCACAGGTCGTGGGCGCCGGCGCCATGATCGGGCCGGACGCACTGGAAATCGCGAGCTTGACGAAGATGATTCGTGTCGCTCTTCTGATCCCGATCCTCATCATCTTCATGTTTGTCTTTCCCTCTAAGGCACATCGCACTGAAGAAGAGAAAGCCAAGCCCTGGTACAAGAACATTCCGATGTTCCTGCTCGGCTTCATCGCTCTGGCCGCTTTGAACTGCACTGGAATTATTCCGACGAATGTCTCCAACACACTCGGCGAAATCTCCAGACTGTTCATTTTGATTTCCATTTCTGCCCTTGGTTTAAAGACCTCTCTGGGCAAACTGAAGGAAGTCGGCTGGACACCGATCGTGCTGATGAGCATCGATACAGTCTTCCTCCTGCTGTGGGTTATCATCGGTATCTTCCTGATCCGCGGTTAATTTGATGCTTTAGTTTCATCTTTCTTCTTAGGACTCGGTTCGCTAGAATCGAGTCCTTATTTTTTACCGATCCCTCTGCCGGCGCTTCCTTCTCCGAACTTTCCGCTCATGACCGTACTGAAAATCCTCTATCAAGACGAAGACCTTGTCGTTGTCTCCAAGCCGGAAAAGATGCTGACGCACCGAACGGAAATTGCCAACGGCGACACCGAGTTTGCACTGCAGTTGCTGCGAGATCAGATCGGCCAACGCGTGAGTCCGGTTTATCGTCTGGATCGGGGCACTTCCGGAATCCTGATGTTCGGGCTCAACAGGGAGATAGTTTCGGCACTGAGTCAGCAAACTCATGAGACCTTTCACAAGCGTTATTACGCGGTCGTCCGCGGCTGGGCACCAGAGGATATTGAGGTTCGCCATGCGCTGAAGCCTCCCGTCGATCCCTATCTGCGTGTGCAAAAGACAGAAGCACAGGACGCGCTTTCTTACCTTCACAGATTGGCTGAATCAGAGGTTCCCGTTTCTTCCGGCAAGTTTGATACCACTCGCCTCTCTTTAGTCCTGCTTGAGCTTGCCACCGGCAGACGTCATCAGTTAAGACGCCACCTCAAACATCTCGCGCATCCCATTATCGGAGATGCGACTTACGGCAAAGGACCGCTTAACCGTGTCCTTGCCGAATATTTCGGCGGAGACCGCCTCCTTCTCCACTGCGGTCGAATCAGCTTCATTCATCCTCGTACTCAAAAACGTCTCACCATTGATGATCAGCCGAGCGGCCTTATGCGACAAGTCATCGAACGTCTTGAATGGGGTAATTATTTGCATGCTTCTTATTCAAGAGACTGGCATTTATTTGATTATTCAGATCTTTTGGTAAAATAACGTCTGAAAATTCCCATAATACTTTTTAGCCTTGAAACTAAAAGGCCTTGCGTTCCCATTCGTCGCAAATAAATCGGGAAATATTTGCGCGATCTTTCCAAAGAATGGGATTTGTTTTTGTTTTGCATGGTTTTGAGTCGTATACTGAATCGATCAAACCTCGTTTAGGAGAACTTATAAAAATGAAGCACGGAAAACTTGTCACTTCCATTTTGGTTTTATCCTTAGCTGCTGTGACTGCTGCATTTGCCAGCATGGCAGAGGCCCGCTCCTTAGAACAAATTAAGGCCTCCGGCGAACTCTTAGTCGGTTCTACCGGCGATTACAAGCCGATGAGCTACCTCAACAAAGAAACCGGGAAATACGAAGGCTTTGACGCAGAAATGGCACAGTCCCTGGCTAAGTACCTCGGCGTCAAACTCAAATATGTTCCGACAACTTGGAAGACCTTGCAGGCCGACACGATGGCCGATAAGTTTGACGTTGCCATGAGCGGCATTACCGTCACAGACGCTCGTAAGAAAGTCATGACCATGTCCGACGGTTATCTCACCTTTGGCAAGACGATTCTCGTCACTAAGAGCAAGGCTGGTCAGTTCAAAGAATTGAACGACGTCAACCAGCCGACTGTTCGTGTCATGTACAACCCGGGCGGCACAAACGAAAAGTTTGCCAAGGAAATGACTCCGAAAGCTCAGCTCATGATGCATGAGCACAACGCCGAGATTCCGGGCTTAGTCGGTGAAGGAAAAGCCGATGTCATGATCACCGAAACCATGGAAGCTCGCCGCTATGCTAAGGACAATCCTAAGGTTGCCGCTCCGTTAGTCGACAAACCCTTCACAGAAAATCACTTCGGTATCCTGATGAAACAGGGTTATCCGAAACTTGAGGCTGCCGTCAATGACTGGATGAAGACCATCAAGGACAACGGCACTATGGCTAAGTGGGAAGACCAATACATCAAATAATCGCTATTTGAAACCCTAGACAATTTAGGCCGCAGCAAAATTCGAGACTCAGAGTTCGCTACGGCTTTTCTCTTTTGTGGAACCGGTTCAACCGAAATCCGAAGCTTCTGACTAGCGGTGAACTTGATGGCCCGGTTTCTCGTGGTCGGTCCCCAAGAGATCTAACCAATCCAAGCACTCGTCCAGGGTTACATGCAAGCCGTTTTTTCGGTACTCGGCTTCTTTTGCCTCAGCGATAAATTTTTCCTCAGCTCCGCAACGTCCGGAGTATTCTCTTCACAGAACGTTTCTTCTTTCTTCCGTTCGCTCGACATTTTCGTTCAGTTATCAATCGGTTAACAATTAGATCCATTATGTTCTTCCATGGGAGGAACCCTCTAATGACAACGGACTGCGCTATAAAAAACTTCACAATGAAAATAACGCGGTTTTCAATTGGATGGCTGTGCATCGACGTGAAATTCTTTGAAATTGAGAGAAGTGCCTTTATATCCACTGTGTGGGCTACTTCCACACTTTACGAAATCTTTAATAATTTGACCAAATTTTGCCCTGTTCCTTTTCCTCAGAATATCTATTTCCGATACCAAAAAGAGGACTCTAGGTACTCCATTAAATACAAAGAAGACGTCGCTTGCGAGTACAGCATTCATCGGTCTGAAGAATCTGACTGTTACCGTTGGGCTATTCGCAGACTCGAAATAGATAAAGAAGATGACTTTGACGTCGAAGTTTCTTTTTATAATGCAGACTCAGATTTGTACGGCCACGATGAGAAACTTCTTGCCTCTCATGTCATGCCTTTTAAAGAATTTCTTTATGAGTTCATACGCCTAGTCGATATGATGTTCAAGACGTACGGAATGCAGGGAACACTAGCGAATATTGAAGACGAGTATGAAACGAGCTTGCCTCTTCTCCCTCAATTCATTGCGCTTAAGGCGTATGTGTTGAATCGAACAGAAAGAATCCAATCGGAATTCCAAAAAGACGGTCCGTCTGATCCCGATACGATTACTGCCTTCAGTAATTTCCGTAAAGAAATCGAAATCCTCGAAGCAGATATGTGATCGATTAAATCTGTCCAGATTCAAATAAAACGATCAAGCAAGAATTCCAAAAATCTTATCCCGGCCGTTTGTGTAAGGCAGAGCTTTCTTGTCGACTATCGACGAGCTTTTATCTTCTTAGAAACGAACCATGTAAAGAAGACCGGAATAAAGAACGTCGTGATGAACGTAGCTGCCAGCATGCCTCCCAAAACGCCTGTACCCATGGACTGACGGGCTGCTGCACCAGCGCCGGTTGCTGTGGCTAGAGGAATGACGCCCAAGATGAAGGCCATTGAGGTCATCACAATCGGACGAAGACGGAGTTTTGCAGCCTCGAGCGCGGCTTGTCTTGCCTCCATTCCTTCTTCCATCTTTTGGGCTGCAAACTCCACAATCAAAATGGCGTTCTTAGCCGTCAGACCGATCAGCACAAGCAAGCCGATCTGGAAGTAAATATCGTTCGAGAAGCCGCGGAAATACGTCGCTACAAGCGCACCCAGCACGGAGTAAGGCACTGCCATTACAACGGCAATCGGAAGCGACCAGCGCTCGAACTGTGCGGCAAGAATCAGGAACACAATGATCAAGCCGAAGGCAAACGCAGCGGCCGAAGAACTTCCGATACGTTTTTCATGGAAGGCCTGCCCCGTCCAGTCAACGTAGTAGCCGCTCGGCAGATATTGGCTCTCGGCATCCACAGCCTGAATCACGTCACCGGTGGAATAGCCCTGCGCCGCATTAACGTTCATAGACGCAGCCAAGAAACCGTTTTCTCGTTTCAACGATTCCGGGCCTGAAGTGCGTTCCACATGGGCCAACGTCGAAAGAGGAACCATCTTCCCGGTATCAGAACGGACATAAAGCTCACCTAAGGAGTCCGGTGTCATGCGGTACGGAGCATCGGCTTGAATAATGACGCGGAAGATTTTTCCAATACGCGTAAAGTCGTTGACGTACTTGCCGCCCATGAAATATCCGAGCGTGTCATAAACGTCCGAAATAGCCACGTCCATTGCCAGAGCCTTAGCCTCATCAACCGTAAGGTAGAGCTGAGGTGCATCCGCCTGAATCATCGAGCGGGCCGAACTGATTTCAGGTTTTGCAACCAAACGCTGTCGGAAATCTTCGGCCACTTGCTGCAGTTCAAGCGGATTGTCCGATTCTCGGGATTGAATATAGAAGTCCAAACCGCCGGCACGACCCAGGCCGCGGATCGGCGCCGGATTCACAGCCTGACCCACGGCATCCGTGCGTGCGTTCACCAGCGTTTGAAGCTGCCGGCGAATCGTTTCTGCACTGCGCGTTCTCTGATCCCAGGGTTTTAACTGAACAATCAGGGAAGCGGCATTGGATTTCGTATCGTTTGCGATCGTATCGTTTGCCACCAATGCAGTAACGTTCTCAACTTCGGGGATCTTGCGGATTTCTCGACTCAAGTCTGTGACCACCACACCGGTACGGTTCAGAGTCGCGCCTTCCGGCAGCTGAATCGCCACGCGCAAAATGCCTTGGTCTTCGCGAGGAACGAAAGAAGTCGGAACGATCTGCAGGAACTCCCAGCATCCGACGGTAACAGCGACAAGAATCGCGGCCGTAAACCAGCGATGGCGAAGATTAAAGGACACACCCTTGATGTAGTTCAGCTTGAAGCGCTCAAAGCCGTCGTTAAAGAGCCGGAAGATTTTGAAAGGCTTGCTCTTGTTTCTGAGCAAAATAGCACACAGAGCCGGCGTCAGCGTTAACGCCACGAAGCCGGAGAGCACAACAGAAACACCGATGGTCACCGCAAACTGACGATACAGCTCACCGGCGATACCACCTAAGAACGCGACCGGTGTGAAAACCGTACTCAGCACCAGCACAATAGCCACCAGAGCTCCGGCTACTTCTTTCATGGCCTTCTGAGAAGCCTGGAAAGCGTTGAGCTTTTCCGTCTCCATAATACGTTCGACGTTTTCAAGCACGACGATCGCATCGTCCACCACAATACCGATGGCCAGCGTCATCGCAAATAACGTCAACGTATTAAGAGAGAAATTCAGAGCCCATAGACCTGCAAGGGTACCGATCAAGGAAACCGGCACAGCAAGCATCGGGATAAGGGTCGCGCGCCAATTTTGCAGGAAGAGATACACAACCAAAAGCACGAGAAGACCGGCTTCCAGTAAGGTTTGAACCACCTCATTAAGGGCAGCCTCGACGAATCTTGAGTTATCGTCCGTGATCACATAAGCGATATCATCCGGGAAGTTCTTGGAGAGCTCCTGAAGCCGCTTTTTGACATCCACAGCCGTCTGCATGGCGTTAGCGCCTGTCTGCAGGTAAACAGCAAACGTAACGCTCGGAACATCGTTTAATTGGTTGTATGCCTCATAACTGCGGTTTCCGACTTCGACCCGGGCAATGTCGTGAATGCGAACAATACCGTCAGCACCGCGCGAACGGACGGTGATATTGCCGAACTCTTCCGGTGTCAGCAACTGACCTTTTGTGCGAATCGTATAAACCAGCTGCTGATCATCAGTCGTCGGAGACGTACCGACTTTACCGGCAGCGTACTGATTGTTCTGCTCTTCGATCGCTTTGCGCACATCGATAGCCGTAATGCCGAGCTGAGCCATTTTCTTCGGATTCAGCCAAATACGCATCGCGCTTTGTGCGTTACCGAAAACGTCTGCGTCACCGACGCCGGGGACGCGTTTGATTGCATCCACTACGTTCAGATTCACGTAGTCAGCGAGCTGAATCGGTTTTAGAGTGCCATTCGGAGAATAAAACGGCACGATCATCAGCGTTTCTTCGCTGCGCTTACGGACGTTCACGCCGTTCTGTCGAACGCTTTCCGGCAACCGTCTTTCTGCAGATCGCACGCGGTTATTGATCTCCAGCATCGCGTCGTTCGGATTTGTACCGACTTCGAACGTGCAGGTAATACGAACATTTCCGTTCGAACGGATGGAAGTTTCGTAATAAAGCAGGCCTTCAACACCGGAGAGCTGATCCTCGATTGGCGCAGCAACTGTCTTAGCCAATGTCTGTGCGTCAGCCCCTTCATAAGAAGTTGAAATAAAAACAACCGGCGGCGTGATGTCAGGATATTGGCCCATCGGCAGGACACGTCCTGCGAGCAGACCCGCAATCACGATCAAAATCGACATGACAGATGCGAAAATCGGCCGCCGAATACAGAATTGAGAAAGCATTTCGGTTCACCTATCGCAAGTTATTTTTCAGTCGGCTTTGAAGCGGTTTTCTTGTCTTGGTTTAAGGCCACCTTGGCCTTGTCTCTGAGTTTCTGGATCTGATCAATGATCACAAGATCTCCGGATTTGAGGCCGGAGGTGATAATCCAATCTTTGCCTGACCAGCGACCCACCGTCACAGACTGAGCCCTCGCGACACCGTCTTTGTATAAATAGACGCTGTAAGTTCCGTCGGGCAGCTGGCGCACCGCCGATTGAGGAATCAGATAAACGCCCTTCTGTGTGCCGAGCGTCAAACGGATCGTCACGTATTGTCCCGGAAGCAGCTCAGCAGAACGTTCAATCTCCGCGCTTAGCGAACGGGTACCCGTCTGAGGATCGATTTGAGTAGCGGCAAAATTAATGCGCGCAGGAACTTCCACGCCTGTTTTCTCATGCACCACACTCACTGGAGAGTCTTCGGTGATCGTGAATCCGTGCAGATCATTATCGCTTAAAGAAAAGCGAGCCTTAAGTTGATCATCCTGTGTAATATCAGTTAAGGCCGAATTGTTGGCGGTTACCAGTGTTCCGGGATTGATTAAAGACCTGCCGGCAATTCCGCTCACAGGCGCTTTAACCGACGTGTAATCAAGTTGAATTTTGGTTTGCAGCGCTTTAGCCTTTGCTGCCGCTAGATTTGCCTTACAGGACTCCAAGGCGCTGATGCGGTCTGAATATTCTTTTTCGCTTACAGCATTAACTTTGCGCAAAGCTGCAAATCGCTTGGCTTCTCTCTCCGCCTGTTTCAGTTCCACCTGCGCTTGAATAACCGACGCTTCTGCGCTCTGATTAGCGGCATCGAAAGGTGCCGGATCAATCGTAAAGAGCACATCGCCTTGTTTGACGCTCTGTCCTTCAGCATAGTGCCGCTGCAGCACGGGACCAGTCACTTGAGGATAAACAATCACGGCTTTAGAACCTTCCGTCTGCCCGAACACTTCGGCCACATACGGCAGAGTGGTAGGTTCGGCTTTAAGCGTTGTTACTTGGATGGCTTGAACTTTCTGCTTGACTGCTTCTTTGTCATTACATGCGGTTAAACAGGATATGAGGCCTAAGATGCATATAAGGCTGAGGATTGTTCGATTCAGCATGATGTGTTATGTATTTTTTTTCGTCGACAAATGTGAGAATACCTCAAACGAAGGCCTTCTCATAAGTAAACTCATGCTCCACAGTATTTGTCCTATAGTCTACAAAAGAGGAATAGTTGCCCTAATATCTCTCTTGGGACGGAAATCGATCAACGGAGGTTTTAGACACCTAACGCCTGATTTCACCCATGATTTCGGTGTTCTGAATCGAATTTAGTCTGCAAATCTTTTTCACAAAAATTTTTTGATGATGAAAAAATCCCGACTTCAACGGGTAAGTCAAAATCGGGATTGAATTATTAATTCAGAGGCGAATTACTTGAAGAGCTTGCCGAGCTTTTCGAAGAAACTTTTTCTTTCCGGCGCGTGATGATCTTTCTTGCTGTGATTGATCGACGCATCGAACTGTCTCAGGATGTCCTTCTGTTCAGTCGTCATATTTACCGGAATCTCCACAGTGGTATGAACGTACAGGTCGCCCTTCTCAGCATTGCGAACACTACGGATGCCGTGGCCTCTCAAGCGGAAGGTCTTTCCGGACTGAGTCCCCTCGGGAATGCGCAATGTGGCTTTGCCCGTTAACGTCGGGACTTCGAGTTCACCTCCGAGCGCCGCCGTCACAAAACTCATGGGCATCTCCATGTGCAGATCCTGCCCGTCACGTTCAAAGATGTCATGGGGCTTGATGCGAATGCGGATGTAAAGATCGCCTGCGGGGCCGCCGTTTTGTCCGGGCGATCCGCGGTCGGGAATACGCATACGGTTGCCGTCATCCACACCGGCGGGAATCGTAATCTCGAGTTCTTTCTTCTCTTCCTGCATACCGGTGCCGTGGCACTTGTGGCAGGGATGAGGAATGTACTTGCCGGTTCCGTGGCAGCGCGGACAGGTCTGCTGAATCTGGAAGAAGCCGGCGCCGGCGCGGACATAACCGCTGCCGTGACAGGTCGGGCAGGTTTCTACCTTCGTGCCCTTTTCTGCACCGGATCCGCCGCAGGCTGTGCACTTGCTCCAGGAAGGAACCTTAATCTTTGTCTTGTAGCCTTCTGCGGCTTGTTCAAGCGTGATATCGAGGTCATAAATCAGATCTTCACCGCGGAACATCTGCTTATTCTGTCCGGAGCTGCGGGCGTGTCCTCCGCCGAAAATCTCGGAGAAAATATCGCCCATATCGCCGAACTGAGATGCATCAAAACCTCCGAACCCGCCGAATCCGCCGGCACCGGCGCCGCCGGCGCCGCCGTTGAATGCAGAACGGCCGTAGCGGTCATATGCCGCACGCTTTTGCTCGTCCTTCAGCACTTCATAGGCTTCGCCTACTTGTTTGAATTTTTCTTCGGCATGCTTGTCCCCTTTGTTGCGGTCAGGGTGATACTTCATCGCCATGCGGCGATAACCTTTCTTGATCTCTTCCTGAGTAGCAGTACGGGTGACTCCCAGTACCTCGTAATAATCAAAATCTTCTTCGTCAGCCATTCTTTACGGAATTCGGTTATCGGGTAAAAACCCTTAAATTTTGTCTCTTTATCTACGCCATGAGGCCGCAACCTTACGGAAACGGCCTCATTTACGTTAGTTACAGTCTAACAAGTTTCAGAATTAGACTTCTTTGAAGTCGGCATCGACAACGTCGTCATCTTTCTTCTGAGACTTCGGAGCTTCCTGCTGAGCACCCGGCTGAGCCTGCTGCTGATTCAGCTTTTCGCCGATCTTCTGAGCAGCAGCCATCAAAGCGTCAGTACGTTTTGTGATCAGATCCTTGTCTTCGCCCTTAACAGCTTCTTCAAGGTCGTTGATCGCAGTTTCGCAGGCAGCACGGTCAGCGCCGTCAACCTTTTCACCGAGGTCCTTCAGGGTCTTGCGAACCTGATGGATGCTGGATTCGGCTGTGTTGCGAGCCTGAGCCAGTTCGGCACGGCGGCGGTCTTCTTCCTTGTTGGCTTCAGCATCGGCAACCATTCTTTCGACATCGGCGTCGCTCAAACCGGAGTTAGCCTTAATCGTGATCTGGTTTTCCTTGCCGGTAGCCTTATCCTTAGCGGAAACATGAAGAATACCGTTGGCGTCAATATCGAATGTCACTTCGATCTGCGGCAGTCCTCTCGGAGCCGGAGCGATGCCTTCAAGGTTGAATTCGCCAAGCAGCTTGTTGTCTGCTGCCATTTCACGTTCGCCCTGGTAAACCTTAATGGTTACAGCAGGCTGATTGTCTTCGGCAGTAGAGAACACCTGAGAGTGCTTTGTCGGGATCGTGGTGTTGCGCTTGATCATCGGAGTCATCACGCCGCCCAGGGTTTCAATACCGAGGGTAAGCGGTGTAACGTCGAGAAGCAGAACGTCGCTGCGGTCGCCGGACAGAACAGCGCCCTGAATAGCAGCACCTATAGCAACGGCTTCATCCGGGTTCACGTCCTTACGCGGATCCTTCTTGAAGAATTCCTTAACAGCTTCCTGAACAGCCGGCATACGTGTCTGACCGCCGACGAGGATAACGTCGGAGATGTCTTCAACAGTAGCGTTGGCATCCTTCAGGGCCTTGCGGCAAGGTTCGATTGTTCTTTCAATCAGATCTTCGCAGAGGCTTTCGAGCTTAGAACGTGTCAGTGTGATGTTCAGATGTTTCGGACCTGTTGCATCAGCAGTGATGTAAGGCAGGTTGATTTCTGTTTCCTGACGGCTGGACAACTCGATCTTGGCCTTTTCAGCGGCGTCTTTCAAACGCTGCAGAGCCAGAACGTCCTGACTCAGGTCAATGCCTGTGTCCTTCTTGAATTCTTTGATGACGTAGTCAACGATTCTCTGGTCGAAGTCTTCGCCGCCAAGGAATGTATCGCCGTTGGTGGACAGAACTTCAAACTGTTTTTCACCGTCAACATCGGCTAAGTCGATGATGGAGATATCGAATGTGCCGCCGCCCAGGTCATAGACAGCGATCTTACGATCTCCCTTGCCGCCTTTATCAAGACCGAAAGCCAAAGCAGCAGCTGTCGGTTCGTTAATGATACGGCGGACATCCAAACCGGCGATCTTACCGGCGTCCTTAGTAGCCTGACGCTGGGAGTCATTGAAGTAAGCCGGAACCGTAATAACGGCTTCCTTAACTTCTTCACCGAGATAGTCTTCGGCGGTCTTCTTCATCTTACGAAGAATTTCAGCAGAAACCTGCTGCGGAGCCAGATCCTTGTCGCCGAGAACCTGAACCCAGGCGTCGCCGTTGGCAGCCTTGATGATCTTGTAAGGCATCAGTTTGATGTCTTTCTGAACTTCTTTATCGTCGTAGCGACGGCCGATCAAACGTTTGATCGCGAAAAGTGTGTTGGCAGGATTCGTAACAGCCTGACGTTTAGCAGGAGCGCCGACAAGCACTTCTTTTTCAAGATATGCAACGACGGAAGGTGTGGTGCGAGCACCTTCGCTGTTTTCGATCACACGGACCTTGTCACCTTCAACAACCGCAACGGCGGAGTTTGTTGTACCAAGGTCAATACCAATAATTTTTGCCATTTTTAAATTTCCTCACTTGCCGGCAGAAGGGCTGCCCGCTGTTAAGTTTCTATATTGAGTCGTTTCCTGAAAAAACAAGTCTTACTGCGCGACTGCCACCATCGCCGGACGAAGAACTCGATCGGCAATCTTCCAACCGCGTTGGAACACTGTTGCGACGCAGCCCGGCTGGACTGCAGGATCTTTCACCATTGTTATCGCCTGCATTGTGTTGGGATCAAATTTAAGACCCACAGGGTTCTCACACTTCATCCCGTTATGCTCCAGTGCGCTCAGCAGCTGGCGGTAGGTAATCTCAAGGCCTTCTTTGAAGGGGCCTTTTTCATTTGCGGACGCTTCTAGCGCTTTTTCCATGCTGTCTACGACCGGCAGCATAGACTCTGCAAATTTTTCAATGCCGAATTTACGGGCTTTAGCAACATCTTCAGAGGCGCGGCGGCGGGTGTTGTCTGCTTCGGCAACGGCACGTACATAAAGGTCGTAGTTTTCTGCGGCCTTGGCCTGTGCTTTAGCTAATTCAGCAGAGAGATCCAGATCCGGAAGTTCCGGAGCTTCAGCCGGAGCCTGCTGGGCTGCTTCGTCCTGAGGTGGGACGTTCTGTCCGTTCTTTAATTCGTTTTCTTGCATTAACTGTCCTCAAGTTTTTTTCAGAAATCGGGGTCCGGTTGTCCCGAACCCTTTAATGGTTGATATGGGGTCGCCCGATCCTTTTTTCAACCTTTGATGAATGACATTATGAGAACAGCCCATCCTTTCAAGAGCCGACATCACCCGAATTAAGCAAATCAGGAAGAGAAAATCTGTAGCAAATTAAACGATATACGGGAATAACACCCGCCTAGCGCTTGAAAACCAAAGGGTTTTCCCTTAGCTCGTTTTTTCAAGCGAAAAAAGTAACAAAATTATTCCGGCCAGTGACGAAGTTCGTCTTCGACGATGCTCTCAACCAGCGAAACGGAAGCCTCGGAATCATTCAGACAAGGAATGTAGTGGAAGGATTGGCCGCCTGCTTTCTGCCAAGTCTCCTTGAGCTCCAGGCCGATTTCTTCAATCGTCTCGAGGCAGTCGGTATGAAATCCCGGGCAGATAACGTCTAATCGTTCAATGTCCTCTCCGACGAGTTCGCGAACCGTGTCGTCCGAGTAAGGCTTTAACCATTCTTCCTTACCGAAACGGGACTGGTAGGAAAGCACTACCTTTGTCGGGTCCGCCCCGAGTTCCTTGATCAGGAGGTCAGCCGTTGCGCGAACTTGTTTCGGGTAGGGATCGCCTTCCCTGCAGTAGCGGACCGGCATGCCGTGGAAAGACAGCATCAATCGGTCCTTCTCGCCGAGCGGACCGACTTTTGCCCAATGCTCGCGAATTTGATCGGCAAGCGCTTTAATGTACAGGGGATGCGTGTGATAGTCGCGGATGAAGCGCACCTTCGGGTGGCTCTTCATCTGCTGCATAGCTTTCGAGACGGCGTCGGAAACAGAGGCCGTCGTCGAGGAGGAATACTGCGGATAAAGCGGGAGGACGAGGACACGGTCAAAACCGTGCTCGTTGTGAATCGCTTTAAAAACTTCGACCTGCGAAGGATTGCCGTAACGCATGCCGACAAACACATCGGCATTAACGGCCTTTTCCTGCAGGCGCTGACGCAGCTTATCGGCGATGCGATCGGTGTAGACCTTCAGCGGCGCACCCTCTTTCATCCAAACCTGCGCATAACGCGCGGCGGACTTGGGACTGCGGCGCGGCAGAATGACCAAATTTAACAGCGTCTGCCAAAAAATCGGATTTAAATCGACAACCCGTCGATCGGAGAGAAACTCCCGCAGATAGGGTTTGAGCGCCGAAGCAGTCGGTTCATCAGGAGAACCGAGGTTAATAAGGAGTACCGCGGTCTTCGGGCTCTTTTCAGTCATATCTTCTTAATTCTTAACGGGAAAGGATTTCGTCTTGAACCGCTTTAGCGCGGCGGCTATGAAGATACCCGATAAGCAAAGCTACGGCAAGAGACATCCAGAACTTGCCCAGAACCTGTCCGAAGATAAATTCAATGGAGCCGAAAGCCAGAGAAAGGAAGATGGCGCTGTCGACCATAGAGCCCACCAAACCGCTTGCCATAATGGCCCAAGCCGGCCATTTCTTGCGCATCGGTGTGTAGACCACGAGGTCAGCCAATTCGGAGAAGAAGAAAGCCATCACGGAAGCCAAGACCAGGGACGGTTCGGAAAAAAGTGCGGACAGCGCTGCGCCGATAATGATGGCGTAAAGCGACCAGCGAACACCAAGCTTGGCCTGCAGTCCGTCGCGGAGCACCAGTGCTACGCCGGCCATAAGCACGCCGCTCGGAGCCATGATGCCGGGCCAAACCGGAATCAAACAGGGGCCGTCGGCGGTACAAACCGTGCCGACATTCATCACCACCCAGTTCATCGCCGGGATGGTCAGAATAAAGAGGATAAAGTAGAGGATTCCGACTGAATAGTCTTTGGTACTTCTTAAAGGCATTTCAACTCCGTTTCCGGCTGCACATACCGGGGGAAAATTAGATACATTCAGCGGCCGCGGAAACAAAAATCGAAGGTGCGTGTCGGCAGAAATCCGAGGCTTCCTTCGTTCGGTTTGCGAGGGAACCCGCAATGGCCGCCCTCAGCGGGATATTCTAACGTCACAAACTTGGAAACTTCTTGAATCATCGGTAAAACTTCGTTTCCCACGATCGGATCGTTCTTGGCATTAAGCACCAGTGTCGGCAATCGGATGCCGCCTAAATGGGGCTTGCTCGAGCATTTCGTCCAGTAGTCCATGTAGTCCTTGTAGCCGAAAATCGGTGCCGTAAAAAGATCGTCAAACTGCCAGAGCCAGCGAATCTTTTTGATTTTCTCGACATCTAACACGCCCGGGAAACGTTTGGCTTTTGCGAGTGCTTTTTTCTTCATCGTCGAGATGAAATTCAGGTCGTAAATCCGGCTGAATCCTTTGCGGATAACGTGGCTTGAACCCACCAAATCGAGGGGCGCGCAGACTGCAACGATGCCTGAAACCAGTTTTGCAGCGTCCTCGCCTCGGGTACCGGCCCAGAAGAGCAGATTGTTGGCGCCCAACGAGACGCCCATCGCATAGATCGGAGCTTCAGGGTAGAGCTCACGCAGCCGGGCAAACTCCCAGTCTAGCTCAGCCGCATCTGCGGCGTTATAGGCTCGAAGTTTTTTATTGGTGACACCGCCGCAGCCGCGGTAGTGAATCACCACGCCGCGAACACCCCCTTGGCCGCAGCGCGCCATTAGCGCACGGGCATAGTGACTGTTTGATGAGCCTTCCAATCCGTGGATGTGCA
>OOBU01000493.1_pt1 | contig 17588 bp, 10 predicted proteins | sample 1671501 | NCBI WGS metagenome assembly OOBU01 (sample SAMN06348163, study PRJEB24527) | human gut metagenome | biome: human gut; feature: ankylosing spondylitis patient; material: feces | host: Homo sapiens | place: China | collected 2015-10
GCCATGGATGCTGCGATACCGATAGCCATAAGTACCGGTTTCGGGTCAGCGCCGATGGACTGGGCAATGGAAATACCAATTGGTGCAAGCAGTGCTGCGGATGCAGTGTTACTCATGAACTGGGTCAGTACGTTGGAAATCAGGTACAGTACAGCGCAGAGAACGATGGGGTTCGGATGATCGCCCATCATATTAACTACGGTGTCGGCAATCAGTTTGCCTGCGCCGGTCTTATCCATAGCGGTAGCCACGGAAAGCATGCCGGCGAACAGGAAAATGGTTACCCAGTCGATACCTGCATAAGCTTCCTTTTCTTTCAGGCAGCCGGTGATGACGCAGAGGATTGCGCCGGTAACAGCTGCAGTCTGAAGAGGAACGGTCTTGAGGTTCAGAGCCATGCAGACAACAACGCCGATCATGATGAGACCGGAAATCCACATTTTGCTCTTGCTTGCAGGAGCTGCATCGTCAGCAGCGCCGGCTTCTTCAGCAGCAGCTTTTACTGCTGCTTCATCCATTTCACCGGCACTGTTTTCAGGAAGCAGATGACGGCCGACTAAAAGGGTGAAAACGAAAGCAATAATGGACAGCGGAACACCGATGAGAGCGAATTCGAAGAATCCGAAGGTCGGAAGGCCTGCTGCGGACAGAGCGCCGGTAACGATAACGTTTGGCGGAGTACCGATCATGGTGATGGTGCCGCCTACGTTAGCTGCAATAGCCAGAGGCATCAGCTGTCTGGACTGGGAAATGTGAGCTGCCTGGCAGATACCGATAACTACTGGCATGAGGCATGCTACCGTACCGGTATTGGAAGATACGGAGGACAGGGCGATGGTAACCAGCATGATGGCACCCATCAGCGGAATTTCCTTAGTACCTGCTTTCTTGACGACAGCCAGACCGATAGCCTGAGCCAGGCCGGTTCTGAACATAGCTGCGCCGATTACGAACATACCACCGAAAAGAACGACGGTGGAGTTGGAAAGACCTGCATATACCTGTTTGGACGGAAGTACGCCCAGAATACCGAGGGCTGTGCAGGCTGCCATAGCAGTGACTGCCAGTGGAATCAGTTCGGTAACGAACAGGAAGCAGGCCACTGCCAATACACACAGTGTAGTAATGGCTGGATCCATAAGGTTCACCTTCCTTTTGAGTTTGTTCCGATATCTGCCTGGCCCGATGCCAGCCACGCATAACCGGAAACCTTTCTCCGGAAGATTTGGACTCATATAAAGTTATAAAAGAATAATTGCCAAATTCCACATGAATCCGAATGTAATCCGGAAAATCATCATCCCCTGGTAAACCTGCTATCCTCCTTCCATCACAGTCCCGGGGCCGGGGCTCCCATCTATGCTTCCTCTTCGGGAAGTTACATAGGCATCTATGTTTATTTTATTCATGGCCCCTGTATTTTGCAATATGACCTGATTTCCGGCAGATTTTGCATAATTGCCATTGATTTACATTATTTATCATGTAATAGGACCTATTTGCATTATTTATTATTGCATTTCGTATGCATCTAGTAGAAATAAAATGCCCAAATGCACATGAAAATCCAAAAATAAGATTCTTTGATATATAGCATACTATCTAATTACATAGTACACTATGTTTCTATGGGGAGCAGCATTTCTTCCCCTGTTTTTGCATTTTAGGTATGTTATCTATATATCATTTAGGCAATATATGAATCATTAAGTTCGACTTCTCTAACCCGTCCTATATCATATTTTTTTATACCCCTTAATAGTTACAGGTTATAAAGAGAAAAGCATCTTGTGCGCCGGTCAGGTCTCTTTACTCATTTCCCATCCGTCGGCGCCGCAGAACGCGTTCTCGTGCGTTTAAAAGCAGGATTTCAAAGACCTCCCCTTTGCAGGCATCAAAAAAGCACCTGCTGAAACAGGTGCTTTTTGTTATCCCTTCTTTTCTTCTCTTTCCGCCCGGGCTTCCTTCATCTTCCTGTCGGCAGCCTCCAGGGTTTCCTTACTGGTACCGTTATGGAGCTCCACCTCTTCGCCGTGGAAATCAGCGCCTGTGAGTTCATCCTCACGGCCTCCCATTTCCGTACCCTTCTGGCGGAGCTGCTTGATACCCTCTTCAAAGGACATTTCCGGATGTTCCTTGAAATACCCCTGGTCGCGGAGCTTCTTCTCCATGGCCTTGTAGGTAAAAGTCACCACTTCCTCCTGGGGAATGCGGATCTGTCCCGGCATGCGCCGTTCAAATTCCTTCCAGAAATCCTCCGACGCCTTCATGAGCACCCGGCCCACCTTCTTGTCGCTGTCAATATCATAGAGCAGGGACCAGATGGGACGGTTATCCAGCTTCGAATACTGATGGAAAGTGTAACGGTAAGTCACCGGCTTCATGAGCTGGTTCTTGAAATGGTGGACACCGAAGATATCCTCATAGGGAATGGAAAGTTCCTTCTTGTGCCCCACCCCGGTCTTCAGCATGTAAAGACGGTCCTTCTCCAGGCGGTACACCGTCTTCGTGAGCACCGTATCCAGAAGCCACCACAGAATGGCCGCCTGCATACCCAGATCAATCACCGGCACCCTGTGATGGACAATGCCCCAGTACCCCGTCCAGCACACATAAGCCGCCCACAGGATAAAGCCCAGGGACACCACAATCCAGTAGGGCTTGTAGAAATAGGAATGGTCGACGAAATCCTTCGTCATTGTTTCTTTTGTCTCTGCCATCAATTAAACTCCTTACAGCAAAAGCACGAATCGAATGTAACGAAATTATTATAACATTTATTTTCCTATATGTCTCTATGGGATAGTGAGCTGATGGGACAGTGACGCACCCTGCGGGCGTGAGGGGGCGCCGCTCACGCGGCAGGTTGTGTAGGAGGGTTGTGGAAAAAGGGTTCTTAGGATTGACCGGCCCATTCGGGCCGGAAGGTTCTTACGTTTGACGGGCCCTTTGGGCCCGAAGGTTCAGAGGGTTCAAAAGGTTCAGAGGGTTCAGAGGATGGTGATGGGCGCCTTTAAAAATGATGGGCGCCATTATGATAAAACCTTTACAACCGCCCTGACGGGCGGGAAAACAAGCAAACCGGGCTTCGCCCGTGGAAAACCATACAACCGCGCCTTACGGCGCGCTAGGGAAGCGCTGATTAAATCATTATCGGATTTCATTCTTGTATTTTTATTCAATACGAGGAATAAGTCGACGCGAATAGCGAGCTATTTAAGGAGGCTTATGACGAAGTATTGAATAAAAATACTTATGAAATTCGATTCTGCGAATTAATCAGTGCTTCCCTAGAAATGCACCCCTATCCCCGCCTGCGGCGGTACTTCCCCCGATGGGGGAAGTCTGCTCTCCGCGGAGCTTTTGTTCTCATAAGCATCTCATCGCATAGTGCCGCTAAAATCTGCCCCTCCGGGGAAGACGCCGCCGGAGGCAGCAGAAGGGGTGCATTTCCCACGGGCAAAGCCCGGTTGTATGGTTTTCCTTCGGAACGGTACAAAAAGCATATAACTTAAAAGTCTCCTGCCTTATTCCTCGTTTCTCCTTGAGGGCACAGCTTGGCACCGCTCCCATCAAAAAAGCGCCCTGTGAGGCGCTTGACTGCCGGATTTCATCCGTTATAGGTCCAGGAGAGGGGCGGAATGCCCAGATAGAAGAGGCCCATACCCAGGGCGTAGACGAAGACGCCGATGACGAAGAACTGGGCCCCTACGATGAGCACGCCCCTGGCAATGGAGAGGGGGCCGTGGTAGTTGGGATCCATGAAGGTATAGGGATAAAGGTGGGATTTCCCGTGGGTCACGATGGTCACCCAGGCCCTGAAGTAGACGAAAACGACGTAAAAGGCAGGATAAATCATCCAGGTGAACATGGTGTACCAGTGCATTTCCCTCTTATCCACGAAGAAAATATAGTCCACCAGCATGAGGATGGGGATGAAATAGTGGAAAATGTAGTTGTAGAAAGAAAAGTGTTCGTAGCTGATGTCGTTCAGCCTGTGGGTGCGGATGGCACCGGGCCGCACGATGAGGTGGTACATGAGGGACAGGGTGCCAAGACTGGCGGCTACGATGTAGCGGCAGTCCGCCGTATAAAGGAAGGGCACATCCACCCGGAAAAGAGTGGCCCCCAGCCACACCATGAAAAGGGTGAATGTGGAAAATGTATAATACTGGATTCTTGACCAGAACACAAAGGGCGTCAGCACCTTGTGCTTCATGAGAAGAATCAGCCCGAAAATGAGCAGAATAAACACTGCCCAGCGATAAACCAAAGCCGCCGGCATAGTACCTCCAACGAAAAGAAAGCTATGACTTAATGTATAACCTATTTCATCTGCTCATAGTTTCCCGAAAAACAGAAAAAGGGCCAAAGGCCCTCTTTGAACCAATTGTAAGGGAATCACTTCCGGTGCTTCCGGTTCTTCCGATTCTGCCTGCGGCGGGCTTCTGCCCGAAGCTGCCGCACCTCTTCCTTCTCCCGTACAGCCGCTTCCGCCGCTTCCCGCTGCTGCTGCTTCTGCCGGTAGTTATACACATTAATGACAAGGCAGACGATAATCATGGCCAAGATTGCCACAGACCGCGTATTTACGCCGCTGTTAATAATATTCCAGACGCCAAACGCCACTGCCACGCCAAATAAAAGTCCACGTGCTTTCATACTTCCAAAATCTCCTTTGTCCCTGTCTCGCAGATGGCGAAACAATAGTATATCATTGTTATGATAAATGATTTTGCCTTCAATAGCAAGGGGATTTTGAAAAAGGTTCTTAGGTTTGACGGGCCGTTGGCCGGAGAGTTCTCAGATTTGACGGGCCCTTTGGGCCCGAGGATTTTGGTATCGCCGCTTCGCGGCGATGAGTATATAGACCCGCCTGCGGCGGGAAAACAGTAAAACCGCGCCTTCGGCGCGAGGGAAATGCACCCCTTTGGGTGCTGCGCACCACTTCCCCCGGAGGGGGAAGTTTGCTCTAAGCTCAGCCTGTGTTCTCATAAGCATCACAGGGGTAAGCACAGAGCAAATCTCCCCCTCCGGGGGAGACGCCGCCGCAGGCGGCAGAAGGGGTGCATTTCCACGCCCGCAGGGCGGTTGGCTTGTTTTCCATCGGGCGAAGCCCGGTTGTATGGTTTTGCTGCGAAGCAGCATTTATAATGGTGCCCCCAAGGGCACCCACCTCGCCAGCGCAGCGATACTTTATAGCTGCCCTGGGCGAATGCCCTCAAACTGTCCGGGAGGCGAAGCCGGTCCCGGACAGAAACTTTGGCCCGGCGCGGCAGCGCACGGGCCATCAACCCTCGCGCCCGCAAGGGCGCGTCAACCTTCGGGAATACAGGTACGCACCGCCAATGTCACAAAGTCACCATGAAATGGCCAATCAGCATTTGGAGTGCCCTCTTTGCCACCTGCTGAAACCGTTTTTCCGCCAGTTCATATACATCGTGTGGCGCCACGGCTTCGCTGTCCGTTCTTTTGGCCACCACGCCGCAGATGGAGCCGGCGGCAAGACCCATGACGGAGGTCAGGGTAAAGAGGGTGGCATTTTCCATTTCAAAATTCGTGCAGCCCAGGGCGCGGTATTCGGCAAGGCTTCCCTGCAGGTTTCTCCGCACGTAGCCGGAGAAGCTGTCGTAGCGCTCCTGTCCCGGCCAGAAGCTGTCGGTGGATACGGAAATACCGGTTTTGCAGGGCACTTTCAGCTCCCTGGCCGCCTCTTCCAGAGCCAGCGTGATGCGAAGGTCTGCCATGGCTGGGTACGCCTCCGGTGCATAGGCCTTAGAAGCACCGTCTCTGCGGACAGCGCCCTTATTGATGACCACGTCTCCCAGGTTCAAATCGTCCTGAATGGACCCGGTTGTGCCTACCCGGATAAAGGACGTCACCCCCAGCCGGGCCAGCTCCTCCACGGCGAAGGTAACGCAGGGGCCGCCCATGCCGGTGGACATGACCAGCACCGTTTCCCCCGACACCTTTGCCTTCCAGGTGGTGAAATCCCGATGGGCGCATACAAAGACCGCCTTCTCATCCAGCGCCTTCGCGAGGCCTTCCACCCGTCCCGGGTCACCGGGCACCAGGGCAAACCGGGCGCCGCCGGTCATCTCCTTCGACAGTCCCGTGTGATACATGATTTCATGAGGTAATGCGTAGTGGGGCATTCTTTTCCTCCTTTTAGTGAGCTAGTGGACTAGTGGGCTAGTGGGCTAGTGGACTAGTGAGCTGGTGAGCTAGTGAGCTAGTGGACTGGTAATTGATTTATCGCCACATTTCTGTACAACTTCTATCTATTTCATTCCGTTGCGAATCTTAATTGTTTTAATCAAAGAATTTAGCATTTTAGCTGTCTGGATAGCTAAATCCATAGCCACATCTATATCCTCCTGCATAAGGTATCCGTATTCTACACATAGGATAAGCTGTGTCTGGATTTCAGCAACCGAACCACTAGATATATACAGAAACCTGATAAAATCCTTTGCTGACCCACGGGATTGTCCTTCAGCAATATTGGACGCCACCGATGTAGCGGCCCGGCTCATCTGCGACTGTAAGCCAAACAGTTCATTCTGTGGCAGCTTTTTACTTAGCCTGTGCACTTCCTTAGCCAGCATAATAGATTTATGCCAGACGCTATAATCCCTGAAGTCCGTAAACCCCATAGACCTATCTCCTGTTATGTCACAAAAGTGCAGCATACCACTAGCTCACTAGTACACCAGCACACTAGCTCACTAACACACTAATTCACTTCTTCCCCTTTTTCCCTTTCTTTCCTTTTTTCTTATCCTTTTTCCCGTGCTTCTTTCCCTTCTTTTCCTTTTTAGCCAGAAGTTCTTCCGCTTCGGGGATGGAGTGGGCTTCATTGAGGGGAATGAGGTCTTCTTCGTCCAGGTTCCAGTCGCCTTCGATGTTATCTTCTCCGTCCGGGTCGCCCAGGGTATGGGTCTTGAATTCCAGGTTCAAATCCCCATCCATGGCATCGGTTGCCGGGCCTTCTTCGCTCTCCCCTGCCAGTTCCGTGAGGATTCCCATCATTTCATCGGCCAGACGGGAAATCTGGCGGATTCTTTCCTCCTCCGCCGGCCGGAAGTCGGGGCTGGGGGAAAGCATATAGGTTCGAAGAAAGGCCTGGTTATCCTTCAGGTCCTCCTCCAGGGTGTGAAGCCTGTCTTTCAGGGACATTTTCTTATCACTGCTCATGTTTGGTTTCCTCCTCTTCTTTACCTTTCGTTACAAGCACTTTGTCCACCCGCCGGTTATCGCAGTCCATGACCTCGAAGGTGAAACTGCCATACCGGGCTTTTTCTGTTTCTTTCGGTATATATCCAAGGAGATAGGTAATAAATCCCCCTAATGTCTTGTAATAACCCTCCGCTTCTCCCGGAAGCTCGTCTTCCATGTGGAAATACTCCCGGAAATCGTCGATGGAACAGAGCCCTTCCACCAGCCAGGAATTTTCAGAGCGGCGGATAAACTTGTTCTGCTCTTCCAGGATATCCTCCTTGTCTCCGGGCATGTCTCCCACGATTTCCTCCAGCACATCATGAAGGGTGATAAGCCCCGACAGGGTGCCGTATTCATCAATCACAATGGCCTCATGGACACCGCGGGTGCGGAAAAGTTTCAGCACCTTGGTCAAGGTCAGGGTCTCCGGAATGTACACCGGCGCATGGACCGTTTCCATGAGGGACTTCTTCAAAGCCTTCCCCGGATGGGCATGCTGATCCATCAGTACATCAGAGAGATCCGCCAGCCCCTTGAAATCATCGAGGGAACCGCTGCCCAGGGGCAGACGGAAATGGGACGTCTTCATCATATCGGACCAGATTTTCTTCTCGCTGTCCTCCAGGTCGATCCAGTCCAGCTGGGGCCGGGCAGTCATGCAGTCCGCCGCCGTGCGGTCATTCAGCTCAAACACATTATCAATGATTTCCGGTTCTTCCTTATCAAAGGTGCCCAGCTTGGCCCCCTGCTGGAGAAGCACCTTGATTTCCTCTTCAGAAACAGGCTGCTCCCCTTCCATGTGGATGCCAAGGAGACCCACCACGGTCTTGGTGGACCAGGTGGAAAAAAGAACCAGGGGTTTGCACACCGTGGCCATGATAATCATGGGGCGGGCCACAAAGCAGGCCGCCTTTTCCGGAATGGCAATGGCAATCCATTTCGGTGCCAGCTCCCCGATAATCAGGGAAAAATAAGTCACCAGCACCATCACCGCCACCATACTCACCATCTGGGCATAAGGCGCCAGGGGAGGAAACTTCGCCAGCTCCTCTCCCAGGGGCCCCGACAGGGAGGCTCCGGAAAACATACCGGTAATAATGCTGATGGTGGTAATCCCCACCTGAATGGTAGAAAAAAGCTCCTCCTTCCGCTCTGCCAGACGCAGGGCATAGCCGGCACTCTTATTCCCTTCATCAATCATTTCCTGGAGCTTCGTCTTCCGCGCCCCCACAATGGCGATTTCCGCCAGGGAGCAGACCCCGTTGGCCAGAACCAGTAACACAATAATCAAAATTTCGAGCCATATGTGGCCGTCGTCCATACTTCTTACTCCTTTTTTATAAATACTTGGGGATCATATCTTGGCTTCATTATAACATGAAATGAAAAGGAACGTAGGGTTCAAAGGGTTCAGAGGAGAAAGGTGGACGGGCCCTGCGGGCCCGAAGGTTCTTAAGGTTCTTAGGTTTGACGGGCCTTTGGCCCGAGGGTTGTAGTGGGCGCCTTCGGCGCCAGTTTGATAAAACCACGGTAGTGGGCTAGTGCACTAGTGAGCTGGTGGGCTGGGAAAGCCAGGCCATCCCTGTCGGGCGGGGAAAACAGGCAAACCGGGCCTGCGGCCCGGTTGTTTGGTTTTCTCTCCAGAATACTGTAAGAAACGTATGACTCAAAAATCTTCTGCCTCAATCTCTCGTTTCCCCTTGAGGGGAACGCCATGTAGTGGCAAAGGGTGTACGAGGTCAAGCACCGATGTGACACTCCACCGTGGACGTGACCGCCGATAGGCGGCCTGCTCTACTTTGAGTTTCTTTCCGATTCTTACCCTCCAGCACCCCTTCGCCACTTCGTGGCCCTCTTCCTCCACGGGAAAGGGTTCACGTGATTTTCAGGTCGCTGTCGCTCCCCTACAAATCACGTTCGCTTGCCACCTAAAGGGGACGCAAGAGTTTGTGCCCATGAAGCGTTCGTATCATTTCTATTCTTACCATTCTGGTGATTTGGCCGCCTACCACGGTCAGCCGACTAAAAGGAAGGCCCTTCTAAATTTCTCGTTTCCCCTTGAGGGGAAGTGCCACGAAGTGGCAAAAGGGTGTACGAGGGCAAGAATGATAATGTTACTTCCGCTACTACCCTACGCAGGGCCAACTTCGGCTGACTTGGAGGTCCTATGCAGGACCTCCACAGCCACCCTTATCCGGCTACGCCGGACTTTCCCCTATGCAGGGGACAGAATAAAACCGCAGAACAGCATTGACCCCACAAGCACCACAGGGTATAGCGCCGCTAAAATCTCCCCCTCCGGGGGAGACGCCGCCGAAGGCGGCAGAAGGGGTGCATTTCCACGGGCCGAAGACCCGGTTGTATGGTTTTTCTTTCGCTGCTGCTCAACGCGCAAATTGACCGCAATGCCCAGCACCCATAGTGCCCCCTGAATAGGGGCAAAGGTGGTGGCGCCAGCCACCAAAGGGGGTGCCGCCGGAATGGTGCAAGAAAGAGTATGGGGCCCATGGTCTGTGGTCATCCCCTTCCACCACTATCGTGGTCCCCCTCCCCCATGGATGGGGGAGGCAAGTGGGTAATGCACGTGGTCTCCTCGTGCAAGCAGCAGGCGGCAAGTTTTTAGTGTATGTTCGGCTCCGCCGCCCCACTCAAAAAGGCGCCCCTGTTTCTAGGGAAGCACTGATTAATTCGCAGAATCGAATTTCATAAGTATTTTTATCCAATGCTGCGTCATAAGTCTCCTTAAATAGCTCGCTATTCGCGTCGACTGATTCCTTGCATTGAATAAAAATACAAGAATGAAATCCGATAACGATTTAATCAGCGCTTCCCTAGAGGGCGCCTCCTTCATTTACCATTTACCATTCACAATTTACCATTTTAACCATGACCGGCGGTAAGCGGACAGCGGACAGCCGTTTCACTGTTTCACTTTTCCACTGTCCCACTGTCCCACTGTCTCACTATCTCCTCGGATGTCTCTTATCCTCATACATTTTCTTATCCATTTCCATGATGAGTTCGTCGATATCGATAATGGGGGCGGTGCGGATGGCGATGCCCAGAGCCATGCTGAGGTTCTGAAGGTGCAGTTTGCCCTTCAGTTCCGCCGCCAGCTGCACTGCCCGGGCTTTGTCTGCTCCTTCCACGGCCAGGATGAATTCGTCGCCGCCCATGCGGAAGGCGTGATTCCGGCCCACCAGTTCGCCGGCAATGGCTGCCAGGGTTTGGAGGGCCCTGTCGCCGGCTTCATGGCCCTCTTTGTCGTTGATCTGCTTGAGGCCGTTCATATCGCCGAAGAGGAAGGCCGTCTTTGTACCCACGGGGAGGCTTTCCACATATTCCATGAAGGCCAGGCGGTTCCTAAGGCCTGTGAGCTGGTCTTCATGGCTCAAGGCCTGGAGACGGTCCATTACATTGCGGTTGCGGATGAGGCTTGCCGCAAAGCGGGTCAAGGTATCCAGCAGAGGGCTGGCTTCTTTCATGATTTTTTCCGATGGGTTCACCACTTCCGTGTAGCCGAGGGAAAGGCCGCCGATGACCAGATGGCCGGAGATGAGGCGCTTCAGTCCAGGCCGGTAGGTCTCACTGGAAATGCCGTACTCTTTCTGCACTGCTTCCACGTCGTCAATGATGGCGATCTGGTCGGGGCCGAAGCGGTCATAAAGGGGCCTTGCCAGCTCCATGGGTACATGCTGCATGGCGTCTTTGGAGGGCTCTATGCCGGGAGCGCACCATTCGTAGGTATTCTTCACGGTGCCGTCGCCCTGCTCTTCAAAAATGCATACCTTCTCGGCTTCCAGAATTTTTCCCGCCCGGGCCAGGAGCCGGCTGACGCCTTCATGGGGTGTGGGCGCGGAAATCCCTGCCGCCAGGGCATCATTGACCGCCATTTCCTGGAAGAGCATGTATTTCTTCCGGTAGTCCCCTTCCGCGTAGCCGCTCAGATTCGTGGCCAGTTCAAAATGACCGTTCTTTCCATGCCAGGAAATCAGGGTGTGCTGAATAAGGTAATCGCTGCCGGTATTCATGTTATGGAAGGTCTGGGTATAGAAACGGTCCCGCCTGAGGAATGCCTGGGGACAGACTTCACAGGGAGCAGACTCTCCACAGATAAGCTCATAGCACTTTCTTCCGGCATAGGGATAGTCCTCCGGCAGCCCCAGGTCCCGAAGACCCGCCTTGTTCACATAAAGGAGGCTGTAGGTGTCGGGGTCGGAAATCATGATCTGGTCACTGCTGTTGTCAAAGACGGCCCTGTCGAAAACGATGCGGTCTCCATAATACAAGGATTCTCCGTATTTCTCCCGTTCCGCTTCTGCCAGGCGGCGGGCCAGAAGGTGGAAGAGTTCGTCCACCGTGCGCACCTCCGATGCCATGACCAGGGCATACTGCAGGAAAAGGGTGACCTGCCGTCCCGCCTCTTCCCGGATGCCATGGATTTCATTGGACAGGTCCAGCATGCGGCGCCGGATATCCGCCGTGTCCTCTGCCTTCATGAGGACGCAGAACCGGCCGCCGCCCAGATGGGCTATGGCCGCACCCTGGCGGAAGAAATGGGAAATCAGCTTCACCAGCCGGGCAAGCAGTTTCTTTCGCACCGCCATGCCATAGAGACGGCTCACATCGTCCAGAGCCGGAATGTCCATGAAGAGGGCGGCGCAGTTTTCCCCATAGGACTTGTAGTTATCAAAATAATGAATGGCGGTGATGAACATGCCCCGGTAATTCAGGAGACCCGTTTCCATGTCCTTTATATCCAGCTCCTGATTTTCCCGCCGGATTTTCCCGATGCTGTCCCGATCGATGAAATATCCCGCTAGGCCGGCGATTTCATTACCCCGGTATATGGGGAACTTGGTGGCCTGTACATAGTGGATCTGTCCCTTGATGATGCACTGGCCCATGACATTTCTGGAAATTGCCCCCTTTTTGAGTACCTTCTCCTCTTCATTTTGGAAGCGGCGCCCGTTGACATGCCAGCCGATTTCATCATCCGTCTTTCCCAGAATGTCGGACAGGGTGAAGCCGTATTTTTCAAGGAATGCCCGGCTGGCCCCCAGGAACCGGTGCTCCCTGTCCTTCCAGAAGAAGCAGATATCGCCGCTCTCCGCCATGGCCTGCAGCACCGAAGAGCACCGCTTCTCTTCCCGCTCCATTTCCGGCAGGGGCACCAAAGTGGCCAGATAGGAAGGAAGCATGGCTGTCTCCCTGGCGGCGGCAGAGGCCGTATCCTTAATGCCCAGGAGAATATCTCCATCCCAGGAGGAACCGAGGAGGGCGAAATTAAACTCCTTCCACCGGTAGCTGCCGTCATCCATTTTCATACGGAACAGACCGGTCACTGCGTTTCGTTTGGACCGATTCGCCTTCTTCTCCAGCATCCCCGGTTCCATGATCCTGAGAAACCGCTCCCTGTCTTCGGGATGCATGAAATCGCCAAGCTTCAGGAACCGGCCCAGAGGCACCGTCTCCCCGGTACGGACAATGCGGTTCATGGACTCCGCCACCTCCACCAGGGCCTCTTTCTTCCGAATCACATAGAGACCGTCATAGACAATGAAGAGATGGCGCAGCAGCTTATCCATGCGATGGGTTTCTTTCCTGTCCTGACCGTCCGAAACCAGGTAGTATTCCATTTTTCCGGCAAAGCTGTGATCATCCTGGGCCAGCACCTGCAGAGTACAGCGCATATACTGCCCATGGAAAATGTAATTCATGGACTCCTTCCTGCCGCTTTTGGCAGATGTGGACAGCAGTTCATGGAACTGCTGCATCACCGGCAGGTCCAGCTTCACCAGCCTCAGCCCATTCTCATTGACACAGGTGGCCTTCAGGGCCGCCGCTGCCCGGCGGCTGGCTTCATTTCCCAGAAGGATGGCTATATTCTCCCCGTCGTAGAGAAAAAGGGCTGCCGGCGTATCGCCGATGATATTGGCCAGTCCCAGCCTTTCATAGAAAGAATTCTCCAGCGGCGTTTCCACAGCCAGATGACGATGGAGGCAGTACCGGTAGCTTTCCTCATAGGGCAGCGCCTTCCCGTAGTACCAGCCCTGGATTTTCTCGCAGCCCATGCTCTTTAGAAACTCCGCCTGGGCCCTGGTCTCCACCCCTTCCGCCAGTGTATGAATGCCCAGCTTCTTGGCCATGTAAATGATGGAGCCCATGATTTTCCGGCCCCAGTCATTCTGGTTACGCTGGAACGCCATATCCAGCTTCAGCGTATCAAAGCGGTAGGTCTTCAGCACATTCAAAGACGAATAGCCGCTGCCGAAATCATCCAGCCAGCACTCATAGCCTGCCTTCCGGAACTTCTCGATTTCCTGCCTCAGCCGCATTTCATTCTTCTTCAAGGCGGACTCCGTGATTTCGATATGGAAGAAATTCCGGGGCACCTGGTACTTCTCCACCACATCCTCCACAAAGGAAAAGGGATCCATCACCTCAAAATCCACGGCCGACAGATTCACCGACACCGGCACAAAGGGCCGGTGATTTTCCATAATAAACCGGTACAGTTTGGCCACCGTCTCTATGACATAGCAGTCCAGTCGATGGATCAGACCGGCCTCCTCCAGCACCGGCACAAAAATGGAAGGCATAATCATGCCCCGCACCGGATCCTCCCACCGGGCCAGGGCCTCCGTGCCGCACACCTTTCCCGTAAGCGTGCGGATGACCGGCTGATAGTACACCTTGATATGCCCTTCCTTCAGGGCTCTGTCGAAATTGCCAAGCACATAGACCCGATCCGTAAGATGCTGCCCCATGGACTTGTCATACACCGCAAAGGTCCTGCCGGCGTCCCCCTTAATCCAGTCCGCTGCGATTTTCGCCATATCAAAGAGAAGATGAATACCACTTTCGCTGATTTCCACCTCATCGGGATTGAAAATATTTACCCCCGCCTTCAGCTGCACCGCCGGATCGCCGGTAAAATTCCTGATATCCCGGGACACCGCCTCAATCCGCTCCGCCACATCGTGATGAAGAGCCAGCACCGCAAAGGTATCCCCGGTCAGATGGGCGATGATAGAATAGGGAAAATGGGAAGCAATACTTTCAGCCATAAAGCGGATAAGCCTGTCCCCCGCCTCCGTGCCGTGACGGGAATTGTACACCTTGAAATTGGTGAGATTGAAATACAGCGGCGCCCGGCTGCCGAAGATACCCTTCTTCACATCCTCCCGGGCCTGCCTGGTAATGGCCGGATAAAAAGTCCTCCGGTCCATGAGCTGTAGATCCTGCGCCTTCCCTTCCCGGTCACGGATACAGGAAAGACACCAGGCCTTCCCCAGCCTTTCATCCTCATAGACTCCCGCTGCGCCCTTCACCGGGAGACTGCCGGAAGAAGCCCTCAGCTGAAAATAAAAAGACCCGCTCCTTTCCTCTGCTCCGCAGCGCTGGCCAAGGGGCACATACCCCTCAGCCACAAGCCCCTTAAAAGAGCTGCCCCGCTGCGAAAAAAGCTCCTCCATGGAAGAGAAGCCCATGAGCAGGAGAAAAGAACGGTTTGCATAAAGCACCCTTTCCTCATCATCCATAGACACCAGACAAATCCCGCAGGGAAGCCCGTCAAGTCCCGCTTTCCTCATACCGCTGCCATCTGCCATATCCATCATCCGCCTTATAATGCCCGGCTCCGTCAGGGTACATACCTTTTCCCCGGGCCGAAAAGCCTCACAAAACCACCTTCACAAAGAACAGACTGCCATGTAATTAAAGTCTCATGTTACATTAGTCTTTCAAAAATATTATATCACATATTATGTGTGATAATACTATGCAGAAGATAAATTTCAGTGTCTACCACCCCCTAAAAAATTATTAGATTACTTGTATTCAATTCAGAAAAAGAGGCGCCTGTGGACACGCCCTGCGGGCATGAGGGTTCAGAAGGTTCAAAGGGAAAGGTTGACGGGGCTCCGCCCCGAGGGTTCTTAAGGTTCTTAAGTTTGACGGGCCTTTTGGGCCCGAGGGTTGTGGTGGGCGCCTTTTTTGGACACGCCCTGCGGGCGTGAGGGTTCATAGGGTTCAGAAGGTTCAGAGGGTTCAAAGGGTGGTGGTGGGCGCCTGCGGCGCCAGTTTGGATAAAACATTAACCCCCCTGGCGGGCGGGAGGAAAAACAGGCCAACCGGGCCTGCGGCCCGGTTGTTTGGTTTTCTCTCCAGAATACTGTAAGAAGCGTATAACTCAAAAATCTTCTGCCTCAATCTCTCGTTTCCCCTTGAGGGGAACGCCACGTAGTGGCAAAGGGTGTACGAGGTCAAGCACCGATGTGACACTCCACCGTGGACGTGACCGCCGATAGGCGGCCTGCTCTACTTTGAGTTTCTTTCCGATTCTTACCCTCCAGCACCCCTTCGCCACTTCGTGGCCCTCTTCCCCTAAAGGGGACGCAAGAGTTTGTGCCCATGAAGCGTTCGTATCATTTTTATTCTTACCATTCTGCTGATTTGGCCGCCTACCACGGTCAGCCGACTAAAAGGAAGGCCCTTTGATGGGCAGGCTAAGGGCCAACTTCGGCTGACTTGGAGGTCCTATGCAGGACCTCCACAGCCACCCTTATCCGGCTGCGCCGGACTTTCCCCTATGCAGGGGACAGAATAAGCCTCTCTATGCTTACCTTTAAAATCATATGGCACACCGCCCAGCACCCATAGTGTCCCCGGGAGAGCCGGGGGAAAGGTGGTGGCGCCAGCCACCAAAGGGGGAAACCGCCGGAATGGTACAGGAAGAGTTTGACTCAAAGATTTTCTACCACTTCCCCTCGTTTCCCCTTGAAGTTGTCAAGAGCCTGCAGCGCTTACCTTCTTTTCCCCTTCTTTTCATTCACTTTTCCCTATCCCACTTCTCCAGGAAGTCCTGAAGCCCCATGATGAGGATACCATTTTCATCACGCCAGGGAAGTACACTGTCCCGCACCACGATGATTTTCTCGAATGAATCCCTGATTTCCAGTAAAGGCCTCTTCTCCTGCATGGCTTTTTCCTCATCATCCATGCGGTAGGTAGACTGGATATACACCTTTTGATTTCCTCTGCCCGCAATGAAATCAACCTCCAGGGTACTTCGTTTCGTCTCGGTCCCCCCATGACTTGTGTAAGCATTGATATTTCCCACATCCACATGCCAGCCCCGCATGCGTAGCTCATTGAAAATCACATTCTCCATCAGATGAGTGGGCTCCATCTGCCTGAACTGCAGACGCACATTCCGAAGGCCTGTGTCCACAAAATAATATTTCTTATTCGCTCCTATATACCGCCTCCCCTTGATATCATAGCGAACAGCCAGCTCTATCAGGAAGGCATCCTCCAGATAGCCGATGTAATCAGATACCGTCTTATTGGATGTGGAAATATGCTTGATGGAGCCATAGGTATTGGCGATTTTGGCAGGCGTAGTAAAAGTTCCAATGGACGAAGCCAATATATTCACCACATCATCCAGAAGATCCCTGTTTCTCACCTTCTGCCGCTCCACCACATCATTCAGGTACACATTTCGAAAAAGGCCGGACAAGTACTCCTCCTTCTGTCGTTCATCTTTCATGGAAAGCAGCCCCGGAAGTCCGCCGTACCGTTCATACTCCTGCCAGCATTCATCAAAAGACCGATTCGAAAGCTCATGGAATTCCGCAAAAGACAGAGGATACATTCGTATTTCATCCCCTCTTCCCCGAAATTCCGTCACCACGTCGGAAGAAAGAAATTTGGAATTACTGCCGGTCACATATACATCCAGAGAAGGCACATGCAGGAAACTGTTCATCACTTCCTCAAAATGGTCCATCATCTGCACCTCATCCAGAAGCACATAGTACGGCCCTTCCTCTTTCACCCGGCTAAGCACATATTCATAGCAGGCCTCCGGATTCCTGTACTTTCGATTCCTGATATCATCCAGCTGCAGAGCGATGATATGATCTGTCGGCACCCCTTCCGACAAAAGGACATCCCTGAACAGCTTAAAAAGGAAATAAGACTTCCCACACCGCCTGATTCCTGTAATGATTTTAATAAGCCCATTGTGGCGGCGAAGAAGTAAAGATTTCATATAAGCAGAACGCGGCGCTTCCATGATTCCTCCTATTACTAAATTTTGTTATTTTAGACAACTTCTAGTAATAGAATACAGAAATTTATCAATACAGTCAAGAAAGAAATCCCCATTCCTACATATTCGGCATTTTCATTCCCATATATTTGGAAATTCTATTCCCATATATTCGGTATTTCCGTTCCCCCGCCTTTTGAAATCGAAGTCTATAGATACTCTATGACTAAATTTTGTGGTTTTTAACAACTTCTAGGGAAGCGCTGATTAAATCGTTGTCTGCTTTTATTCTAGAATTTTTATGCAA
>OOBU01000495.1_pt1 | contig 17573 bp, 18 predicted proteins | sample 1671501 | NCBI WGS metagenome assembly OOBU01 (sample SAMN06348163, study PRJEB24527) | human gut metagenome | biome: human gut; feature: ankylosing spondylitis patient; material: feces | host: Homo sapiens | place: China | collected 2015-10
CCTGATATCCTGGGATGGTCAGTTTGGCGAGCTGATCGTACATCTTGGAGTAGAGGCGAGCGTTGAAGTTCATGACACTGAACCCTGCACGGGACAAGTTCATCTGTCGGATTTCCAGATTGTCTGGATCGTAGGCGCCTTCGGCGAACGTCATGTCGGCCGATTCGCTGTCGGACGCGCCCTTGCCTGTTCCGCTGGTGTCGAGCGCGCTGCCCGTGGAGTAGTCGAACGGGGTGCCGTCCTTGCCGCTCCATGCGTTGATGATGAGGCTCGACGTGCGGAACGGGTCAGATCCGACTCAGGCTCGACGTGCGGAACGGGTCAGATCCGACTCCTGCGTAGTTGTATCCCGCAATGTCCTTGCCGGAGGAAACGGTGTCGCCGTTCTCATCGACGGAGTAAATCGGATTGCCGTCGACGTCAAGCGGATACCCGTCGGGACCCCACACGTTGTCGGTGATCACAGCAAGACCATCACGGTCGGTATAGCTGCCCATGCGGGATTCGCGATACCATGCGTTGCCGGTCGTGACCGTCGGATGCAGGAACAGTTCGGCTCCGGACGCAGCATAATAACGACCGAGTTCCGGATAGAAGTGGCCATCTCGGCAAATGTCGACGCCGGCCTTGATTGGCTTGCCGTCCGATCCGGTCCACTCGGGCATCTCGAACATGACCGGCGCTGCCAGGCAACGACCATGCAGTTTCCTCGGATCCGGCGCGATGCATCTTCTGGTAGGAGTCGGTGTGCCCGTCGGGGAACACTATGGCGGCAGAATTGTAGACCTTCCGCACGCCGTCGCTGTCGGTGATGAGACTCTCGGTGATTTCAGCTTGGGAGGCCGCCATCTTGTATGCTGCGGAGTCTAGGTCGCTTGAGGAAACGTAGCCGGTGAGTGCCGCGACGAAGGCCATGGTGGCGCACAATGCGACGCTGCCCACCGCCGCAACCGCCATGTTGAGCTGTCGTTTGAACCATATGGATTTCGCGGTGACGTTCGCTGCCGCTTCTTTGTTCTCCGTTGTCGTACGGTGCGACGTGGATGTCCCTCTCTTCAACGCGCCATGCTTCCCCGAAATTTCCCCGTTCTGGAAAACATCATAGAGATAAACGGAATTGTATGACAGTTCGTTTTCCACTTGGCTTCTGAATTCCGAAGAGTAGCTAAAGAGTGCTCATGCCCGATTCTGCGAGCGCGATCATTTGACGTTTCCTTTGTTGTTGAACACTGTTTTGCCCATATCTCGCTTATGTATGGCAGATTTGCGAACTTGTCCGGAGATATCTTGCTTATATATGGCAGGTCAGTCCGTCAAAGCAGTAGGTAGGGGGTATGAAAAACCTCATTTTCGCGAAGCCGACTGCCATATATAAGCGAGATGCCTCATGTCACATCCCGAAATAGATCCAGAAAATGCGCACGATGACACGTTTCAAACCATACTTCGCGCAGGATCTTTTTCCGATTTGTTCCCTTGACAGGTCTGACGCCTACTGCTTGGGCAGTTCGCGGCGGCGCGCAACGAGTCAACGAACTGTGCACACGCAAAGGCGAGTATGATGACGTTTATTCCCGCTTGGTATCGGCACTTGAAATCCGAAGAACAGTAAGGAGATAATCATGTCCGACATCAATCCGTCAGTAGCCTCGGCAGCACAGAACCCTCCTGCATTCGCACGACTCGAAGCGGGACTAACGGCCCCGGACTTTACACTTCCCAGCGACAACGGCGGTAGTGTCACGCTCTCCGCATTGCGCGGCCAAAATATCATCCTATACTTCTACCCTGCCGCGATGACTCCCGGCTGCACCACCGAGGCCTGCGACTTCCGCGACAACCTCGCACGCCTAAGCTCCCGCGGATTCACAGTGCTCGGCGTTTCGAAGGATCCGCTGGACAAGCTCATCCGATTCCGCGAGCGCGACCATTTGACGTTCCCCCTGTTGTCGGATGCTGATTTGACCGTGCATCGTTTGTATGGTGCGTACGGTGAGAAGAAATTGTATGGCAAGGTTTACGAGGGTGTGATTCGTTCGACTTTTGTGATTGACGGTGATGGAGTGATTCGTGTTGCCCGATACAACGTGCGTGCGAAGGGTCATGTTGATTCTTTGCTGCGTGCGCTTGACAAGCTCGATGGTTCAGTTTTCTAGTCTGGAATGCAATTTTCTAATCTGGAATGCAATGCCGCTTTGTTTATAGATCAGCTTTTTCATGCGAATGACGCAAGCAGTGTCAGTAGCGGGTAGATGTCGAATTCCTGATAGTGGTCGTGCAGTGTGCCGATATCTTCGAACATGGGCTCTTCGGCGAGCCTTTCGAAGGTCTCGTAACGGCACGGGGCACGGCCTCGTAAGAGAAGAGAAAAAAGCGCGATGAGACTCAGACTTCCGACAATAAATCATCGTCTTCCGACATGTCAGCCCACGGCTCGCATGTGCGGTTTGCTTGATCGTGTTGGCGGTGCGTTGGTTGATGAGCGTGAACGTTTGGAGTTGAAGGCGCTTGAAATGTTGAAGGAGCCGAAGTGTCTTGTGCAGCCGGAGCCAGTGGATCATGCTTGGTGGGATGATGGTTCCGGCGTGTACAGCATCGGCTGAGGGAGCCGGTAGGCTGGGTATGTAAATCCAGCAGAGAGGAACGTGCCATGGTGACGCGTCGTAATGATGAGCGGACGGTTGCGGGAAGGCATCGCATGATGAGGCGTGCCGACCGTGAGGTAACCGAACCACAGCAGATCGATGCGATTATCGCAACGTGCAAGATCGTGAGTCTTGCATACACCGATGCGGAAGGCATCACCATCGTGCCGTTGAATTTCGGATACGTGTTCGATGCGGAATCCAATCATCTCACCTTGTATTTCCATGGTTCTGCGACCGGACGTAAGATGGACGCGGTCAAGGCCGCAAACAACGCGCTTCCCGTGGCGTTCGAAATGGCGACCGACTGCGAGGTGGTCGAAGGACGTACGTTGTGCAATTGGGGCGAGGCGTTCAAGTCGATCGTCGGCAACGGCACTGCGTCCATCATCAACGATCTTGACGAGGCACGCCAGGGACTCGCACTGCTGATGAAGCAGCAGGCCGGCATGGAACATGCGGAATTCACCGACCAGCAGGTACGCGCCGTCACCGTATGGAAGGTGGAAGCGGACTATCTCACCGCCAAAGTACGCGAAAAGCCCCAGCTGCATACGCACTGACCTCATACCGCACCTTGACGCAATGATGCGCTGCTTCCAAGCCCGAGGATGGGAATTGGGAACAGCGCATCAGATGTAAAACGCTAGACCGAAGTCCGGCTGCGGCCAAGTTGCAAATCAGGCCGTAACCCGGTCGAGATAAGGTTTCAAATCAAGCCTTCCGGCGGGAACGCCGCGCGTAGCTTCCTCCAAAAATCGCGGAGGACACCATCACGACGGTCGCCACGATGGCGGGCGTCACGTTTGAACCGGTTTTGGCGAGCTTGACCGCATCGCCGCCGTTCGCGGACGATTTCACCGGATGCTTCCGCTGGCCGTTCGCATCATTCGCACCCGGAGCCTTCTGCGAATCATCTGGTGTCGATTCATGGCCCGGCGTTTCAGGCTTTTCAGCTCGCTTTCCTTATACCAGGTCGAACCATCCGCAATTGGCGTGCAGGAATCGTTGAATCCGATTTCCTTCTCGTTGTACAGCATTCTGACCAACGGCTGATACGGCTGCCCCGAGACGTCCGTGCCATCACGCACAACCACATCCCACTGCACATTCGCAGCCATCGGCGTCACACTTTCGCCACGCCACGGATTATTCTCATACGTGTACAGTTCACTCGCCTGCTGCTGCGATCCAGGCAGCTTCAGCAATGCCGCAAACGGAATAATGGTTTCGGCATGTGCGAATCGGAACGTCGCGGCGGTGCCGGCCCGCTCCCTCGTGTCGATCGCATTGAAGAAATCGTCGAGCAACGGCTGGGCAATGCGGTAGGTCTCATCCTGACCTGCGCGCCCCGGTCCCTTCTCATAGAAGTCCTCGGCATCAAGCGACCAAGCAAACGTCTTCGCCTCCTGGGCGTGCTGACCTTGGAAGTACTGGTCGAAATTGAACGTGTGGGATCCGGTGTTCTCCTGTTCCATATCGGCCGCGATGATGTACAGATTGTACAAATCCATTGCCGCATCCTGTTCCGACGCGATCTTCTTCTTGGCGTCACCGCACGCGTTCGCATCCTTGGCAGGGTCGGCGCCAGCAGCGCAATTGGCCGCACCCTTTTTCGTGCCGTCAGCCGTGTTGTACCAGATGCGCCGGCCTTCCTCCTTGCCGATGGACGCGAGGAAATCGTCAGTGAAGATTTGAGAGAGCAGATTATGCGAAGCGGTGGTCATGGACGGATCGTTCGTCACGTTTTCCTCAGCTTCGGCGATGCCCCCATCATTCGCGACGAACTGCTGGTAACGTTCCGCGCGCTCCTTGGCCTCGCCCGTTTTCTGCGTACCATCCGCCGGAATTGTTATCCGCAGGATTATTCGGTGCTACAACCGCATTCGCCAGCAAACCGTTGGAAGCCTGATCGAATCCTAGTTTGAAATTCTCTCCGGATTCGGTTGCACGAGGCTCACCCGAGCTCTGGTATGAGACGCGCAGTCCCTGCTTTGCGGCATTGGCGAACAGATCAGCATCACGCTGGTATATTCTCTCACCAATGCCCTGATGCTGTATGGCGCCCTGACCAGAGAGCATGCCATACCCGTTGCCCACGTTGGCCGCAGTAATGGCATTGACATTGTTGATGAATTCCTTGCCAACCTCTGGGCTAACGAATCCAGCATAATTGTTTTCCGCAGCAGACTGAGCCATCAGTGCCAGCAAAGCGTCATACTTGTAGCTCGACAGGCCACGCGAGCCATGCCTTGCCACAGACTCGGTGTATGCAAGATGGTATCTGCTCGGAATTGCTGAATATGATGTGCTCGCCGGTGCAACATACGGCTGCTTGCTGCTGTAATACCGGGCGGTTCCTTCCCCAGCCAAAGCCGCTGGCGTTGCGAGCATGGCCGCTGCCACTACAGCGCTTGTCAACGCGAGCATGCCACCGCCCACCGATTTGGTACCGCGTTTGCGCCAGGCTCCTGCCTGCCGCTGTTCCTTTGTTGCCGTATGGTTTTTCGCCATTATCCTCATTCTTCTACCTCTTCTGCTTTGCCACATTGAAGCTGTCAGACAAGCCAGCCTTGGGCGACAAAATAGGCTCGGAAGGCGAACACGCAACGCCTTAAACGTGAACGATCGACAAATAATCCGCGAACCGTCGCTTAGAACTCAAGTAAGTTGCACAGCCGCAACTCCCCCACCCCATGGATTCACGATGCTCGACGTATCACAGAACCTGCTGGACAAGTTCCACCGATTTCGCTGCGGACACCCCCAATCAACGCACATCATTATGGCTGGCCGATTGTCGACTTGACACGTGGAAACGTCCCCGCCTTTCACGTCAGGACCGAAAACCCAAAGTATGCAAGAATCCGGACGTTACAGGATGCGGACGTTTTCTTGGAGACTGAATGAAAGGATTATCGTATGTTCGGTCCCGAGGAACGACGGCGCGGAGGGGTCCTTCGGACGCATGAAGATGGAGTCCGTCCATCCCGGGCATTGGGAGGAACGTACCCGCGACGAGGTGCTCGTCCCGGTCGACGACTGCATCCGTTGGTACGACCACGAGCGCATCAAACGGTCGCTCGGTTGGATGAGTCCGGTACAATACCGTCAGAGCCAGGGAATGGCTGCGTGATCATCTCCAAGAAAACGTCCGCAGCCCCTCTGCCATTTGCGATCAGTCATGGCACGCTGATTCCAATGGGTTTCAGCGGTACGCTGGATGACGCATTATCGCAAAGCGTCGAACACGCCATCAATATGATTGCCGCCATGTTCGAGATGCCACGTCAACAAGTGTACCTGCTGCTGTCGGCTGCCATCGACTTCAACGTGACGCAAGTCGTTGATATCACACCAAAGGCGTTCACGATCTGATTGATCTGTCGATGTTTCAACAACTACCCGACTATGAACGGACGATACGCGATATTGGAAACAGCAGATGGACTGCCATGCGGCGCATGCCTTATTGGCCCAGCAGGCTCAGACAAGTCACTGATTGGTCTAGCCAAAGAACTCTATAAGGGAATGGAATAACAGATGGTTTCCCCAACAAACAATCATGCAGCAAGATAGCAACACCACCCAGGCGACGGATCGCGCCGAAACGGACGCTCTCTCCTTCGGCGCGAAGAAAATCGCAATCATGATTGGCGTGGGACTCATCGCCGGTTCCCTACACTGCCTATGTTGATGACCATGCCGTTGGCGTAGCTGATCTACCTGTGTTTCCGCCGTATCATCCATCCGACTCGCGCATAACCGTCCATACGGGAATCCTCGAACGCAAGTAAATGTCGCTTCCGTCAATCGTCGACCGCAAGAGGCGTTCATGGAGCGGCGGATTTCCTTATATTCCAACAAAACCCGTACTGTTATGCGACACGTAATAACAGTACGGGTTTTCTGTGTTACTGTTATATATAACAGCTAAACAGTTTGCATCTAACTGTTCAGCCGAGAGATATATCACCTACGAAACATACAGAAACAGAGGCACAGATTGAAGCTGATCATCTCATCCGTGTCCGGAGAACCGATTTACGAACAGATCAAGAACCAGATCAGGTCCGCGATCATGTCGGGTGAGCTTACAGCAGGCGAGGCGCTTCCCTCACTGCGCAAGCTCGCCAAGGAACTGCGCGTCAGCGTGCTCACCGTGACCAGAGCGTATAACGAACTGGCCGACGAGGGGCTCGTGGAGAATGTGCAGGGCAAAGGCACATTCGTGATGGAACGAGGCAACGAACTCATGAAGGAACGTGCGCGTGAACGCATCATGGACAAGCTCCGTGAAGTTTCCATCGAGGCCAAAGCCGCCGACATCAGCCTACTTGATCTGCTTGGCATGTTCGAGAAAGCGTACAGGGAACAATCATGAACGATTCCTCACTCCCCCAAGGAACGCGGCCAACCTTGGCCTTGAGCGTAACCGGATTGACGAAGCATTATGATTCCGGCTTCACATTGGATGACGTGACCTTCGACCTGCCGTCCGGCTACATCATGGGTCTGGTCGGCCCGAACGGAGCCGGCAAATCCACGTTGATCAAACTGATCCTCAATATGACCACGCGAGACGCGGGACGAATCGAAGTGCTCGGCCTTGACGCGATGGTCGATGAGGAGCGGGCCAAAGAGCAGCTGGGCGTAGTGCTCGACAGCAGCTATTTCATCGAATACATGACGGTCGACGCGGTGGAACGGACAAGCAGCCCAATGTACCCGCTGTGGGACCACAATCTGTTCGACGCATATCTCAGACGGTTCGGACTCGGACGGAACAAGAAGATCAAGGATCTGTCGCGCGGCATGCAGATGAAGCTCATGCTCGCCGTGGCGTTGAGCCACGATGCGAAACTGCTGATTCTCGACGAGCCGACCAGCGGTCTGGACGTACTGTCCCGCGACGAGCTCATGGATATCCTGTCCGATTATGTTGCGGATGGCGGGCACAGCGTAATCTTCTCCACGCATATCACCGCCGATTTGGAGCGTTGCGCGGATTTCCTCGCGTATATAACGAACGGCATGCTGTATTACAGCGGGCCGAAAGACGAGTTCGAAGACGCGTTCCGTCTGACGAGTTCGAAGACGCGTTCCGTCTGGTCAAGGGCGGTCCGGATGAGCTTACTGATGGTCTGCGGCGGGCAATGGTCGGCATCCGCACATACGCAACCGGCTTCGACGCGTTGGTCCGCACGCAGGACATCCCACACATCGGCGGCACCGACGGTCTCCTGACACAGCATGCTTCGATTGAGGATGTGATCAGACTGACCAACGCCGCGGCACATACGGCAATCGGCAATACCAACGAAGGAGACGTACGATGAACACGACAGCGAACGCGGACGCCATGACCGCCATCCTTAGGCAGATTTCCTTGGACTGGAACCGTACCATCAGCTACGGGCGGTCGTACATAGCCATCTTCTTCGCGTACGTTCCAGGTTTCACATGCCTGATGGCGGCTACAGGGTCCACTCTCGACAGCGTTGCGGGAGCCGCCATCGGCGGGGCGGCCTCCGGCTTCCTGATGCTTAATATCACCCTGTTCTCCTATGAACAAATGAACAACCATCATTGGATGAACGGCATCGTGCCCATCAACCGCAACCACCAGATCCTCGGACGATTCGCATTCCTTATCGCCTGCGATCTGGTGGCGGGATTGGAAGTGGCCGTCAGCATCGCCTGCGCCGGCACCATCATGCACGAGCCAGTTAAAGTGACGGATGCGATCGGCTTCGCCGCGATGACCGTGCTGACCCTCGTTCTGCTCAACGCCATCGTGCAGCCGTTCCTGTACCGGTTCTCCCCTTATCGTGCCATGGCCGCCATTATTCTGAGCATCGGCGTGATCGTGGGCACGGTCATCGGACTGCGCAAGGCATTGCCGGAATTCGAAAAGACCGTCGAACAGCTGGCCGAAGCGATCAGCCGGCACCAAGCCATTGCATTAGCGACATTCTTGATCATCGACGTACTCGCCTTGGCGTTCTCCCGCAAGATATCGCTGCATATTTACGGTAGCAAGGACATCTGAACCGAACCAGCCGGTAGACTCTTATGGAACGTATTTGGGGTCTTCCGAATCAACGGAAAGCCCCAAATGCATATATCCCCGCACGACGCCGGTTCCTACAATACGGCAGGCGCGTCATGGAAGTCGAACATGACACCATCCGCCAGACCGCAAATCGCCGGCCAATCGGCATCGGACGAATCGTCGTGCATGGCCCATACCTTCATGCCAACCGACTGTGCATGGCCCATACCTTCATGCCAACCGACTTGGCGGAACGCATGCCGATCAGCAAATCCTCGAACACGGTGCACTCCCCCGGCTCGACTCCGAGGCGAGATGCAGCCAACAGATACACGTCCGGCTGGTCTTTGCCGACGTCGCCGGCATCATCGACACTGACCACTTCATCGAAGTAGTCGAAAATGCCAACATGCTTCATCGCCGGCTCTCTCAGCATCGGCGGCAGCGATGTGGCAACGGCAAGTTTCGCTCCACTCTCTTTCAATTGAGCGAGATATTCACGTGCATACGGTTTGGCTTCGACCACTGTGGCATACATGACGCGGGCCATATGATCCCACTCATCCATCAGCTCTTCGGGAGTGTCAGTAAGGCTGAAACGCGCAATCGTATATTCGGCGATCTGGCGGAATTGCATGGCCGCGACTTTCGTCATGTAATCGTCCGGCACGTCAATGCCTCGTTTTGAAAGAAAATCGATGTCAACCTGATCCCAAACGCCCATGGAATCAAGCAGCGTGCCGTCAAGATCGAAAATGGCGCCCTTGCCTTGATTGCCTGCCATCGATATCCTCCTTTATTATTGTGCATCTTACGTTAATCGAGAACCGATGATTTGAGCAGTTCTTCGGCATGTTCCAGCGACGCTTCGCTTTCACTGCCGGAGAGCATGCGGGCGATTTCGTGCACACGCGCCTCTCCACGCACTTGATTGATGGTGGTGGCGATTGATCCGTCATCCATTTCACCTTTGGCGATCACGTACTCCTTTGGCGACCACGTACTGTTCGTCCGCCCAGGATGCGACCTGTGGCAGATGGGTGACGACAATGACCTGCGCGGATTGAGCGAGTTTCGCCAATCGCGCGCCAAGCTCCACCGCGGTTTTGCCACCGACGCCTGCGTCGACCTCGTCGAAAATGAACGTCATGGGAGGTACGGAACCGCCCGCCACCACATGTTTTTCCGCCGCAACGAGTTCAAGCGCGAGCATGAGCCGGCTCAGCTCGCCGCCGGACGCGCTTTTGCCCATCGGCATTTGCGGAGAACCCGGGAACGGCGTGAACAGAAAATCGATGCCGTCAGCGCCGGAAGCGTCCAAATGTTCACGTTCCGATACACGGATCTCTAGTTTCGATCCGCTCATGGCAAGAGATTCGAGTTCCGCAGTGACTTTGGCGGCGAGTTCCTTCGCGGCGGCGGCACGTCTTTTGCTTACCGCACGCGCCGCCTTCAACGCCTCACCGAACAGTTTTTCACGTTCCGCCTGCAATTGACTAACTTTTTCCGGAGACGCGTCCAGATCCTCCAAGTCGAACACCGCTTGATCTCGCCACGCGATCACGTCCGACAATTCCGGGCCCCAACGACGAACCAATTCGTCAAGCTCATGGATCCGCCCGTTGATGGCGTCCAAGTCTTCCATGCCGAGATCATTGTCGACTTCGCCCGACAAGGTGAACACCACATCAGACAAATCAGTGCTGATGGAATCAAGCCGATCGGCCAGTTCCGAAAACACGCCGTCCACATGAATGGCGCGAAGCGCCTGCGACGCGCGATCAATCAGATCGGTGGCGCTGGATGATTCAACATCGTCAACAACCTGTGAAGCGTCCAATGCGCTCAACGCACGGTTCACCCCTTCGGCGATTTCGGCCGCGTTCTCAATGCGATCGCGCCGGGCACGCAACTCGGCCATCTCCCCCGGCTGCGGATCGATGCGGTTGATTCGTTCGATGGACTCGCGCAGGTAATCCGCCTGCTGGCGCATGGACGATTCCTGACTCGACAGTCGTTCCAACCGCTCATCCATGGCACGAAGCGCATTCCAAGCTTTGCCGTATGCGACCAACGCTACATCATCGCCGGCATAGCGGTCCAAAAACTCACGTTGCCGCGTCGAAGACGCGATACGCAACTGGTCGGCCTGACCATGAATCGTCACCAGCTCCGCTGCGATCGACCCCAGTACGGAACGAGGCACGCTACGACCAGACAGCATGCTGCGGGAGCGCCCGGAGGCAGGAACCTTGCGAGACAGGAACAGTTCTCCGTCTTCAGGTTCGAAACCCGCCTCGTGCGCGGCTGCGACCGCGGCCGGTGACGAAGCGACCTCGAACACGCCCTGCGCCCACGCCTCGCTCGCTCCGACCGATACACGGCCACCGTCGGAAGGACCGCCGGAAATCAGCCGAATCGCACTGAGCAGCATCGACTTTCCGGCACCCGTCTCGCCGGTGATCGCCGTCATACCGCCGGCGGGTGCGATCAGCGCGGAACGGATCGGCCCAAGATTATGAATCTCAAGTTCTTCAAGCATCAGTGTTTTTACTCGTTCGTTTCTTTATCTTCCGGAAACACATGCCCATGATGCACTCCCCCGGTTTTACGCGCCTGCTCGCGCCAACCGACAACAGGAAGATCGAATTTCGTGACCAGACGATTCGTGAACGGCACGCCGGAAAGACGGGCCAGGCGCAATGTGCTCTTCGATTCGCGCACCTCAACCCTAGTGCCCCGCGGCAACGCGCATTGGCGACGGCCATCGCAGCAGATCCAACCATCCGACGTGGAATCCTCAAGGATATCAATGGCGAATGTGGAACCGGAGCCAATAATCAATGGGCGAGCGAACAGGGCGTGGGCGGCCAACGGCACCAACTGCAACGCCTTCACGTTCGGCCACATGATCGGTCCTCCAGCGGAGAACGCGTATGCGGTGGAGCCGGTCGGAGTCGACACGATCACGCCATCGCAGCCGAAGGAGCTCATTTCCACATCATCCACACGAATCGACAGTTCGACCATTTTGCCACGGTCTGCACGCTCCAACGTGATGTCATTCAACGCCCAATCCTCAATCGGCTCGCTTGCTCCCGGCAGCCACACATCGACATGCGCAATCATGCGTTCGTCAATGGAATAATCATGCTCGGCAACCCTGCGGATCGCCTCACTCATCTGGAAGCTTTCAAACTCCGCCAAAAAGCCGACATGTCCCAAGTTCACGCCAAGAATCGGCACACTGGTGCAGTGCACCAGTTCAGCCGCTCGAAGAATGGTGCCATCCCCGCCGAGCACCACCACGATCTCAGTACGTTCGGAAACCACCGGCAGCTGCTTGCCGAAATCCGGCGCCTCGATATTGTCAATGATCGACACTTCGAAACCGGCCTGGGTCAGCTGCCCGACAGCCTCCTCAACCACCGTGCCACTCTCCCTCAGACGACTATGCGTCACCACCACCGCATGACGGGTACCGAACATCGTTAATCCCTTTCCAGCAAAAGGAAACGCCCTATGGAAAACGCCCATGAAGACGTCACCGACCTCCAGTGTAATCGAACAAATGAACGAAAACCGGCAATGCGCGTCGAAAACATGCCAAAACCCGCGAACACGCCTCAAATCCGTCTGCGATGCAAGCCACGAATCAGGAATGTCAGCCGTCAAATAGCCTGTTAGTCGCACATATGCTTACAATAGCTCACAGGAACGAAGACCGAACATTGTAAGAAAAGGAGAGAGGAACGGCATGTCAAACCTCGTCTTTGACGAGTCCTCCTCCAATCGTGAGGCCTCGCATAAGGCCATGGCGGAAGACCGCAAGCCACGCAAGCGCGGCCTCACGCGCCGACTCGTCAACCATCCAGGCCGTCTGACCATCTTCTACTTTCTGACGCTCGCGGCGTTGTCCACTACGTTGCTGATGACGCCCATTGCCATGCCGAAAGACGAAACCACCACGTTCACCACCGCGTTCTTCACCGCAGTATCCGCCATTTCCACATGCGGAATCTCCATCGTCAACTCCACCACGCATTGGACCACCTTCGGCCAAGGCGTGCTCATCTTCGCCGTGCAGATGGGTGGCCTTGGCGTCATGACGTTCGCCTCCTTGATCGCATTGGCCGTGAACCACCATCTCAAGGCCACGCAGCGCATGCTGACCGCCAACGAACTCGGCACTACGAAGCTCGGTGAAATCAAAGGCGTGCTCACCGTAGTCATCACCACCGCATTCGTCATCGAAGGCATCACATTCGTCGCATTGTTCCCCGGCCTCTACAAGGTCAACCACGGTAATGTGCGCCACACATTGTGGGAATCGCTGTTCTTCGCGGTCATGGCGTACAACAACGCCGGCTTCACCCCCGACGGCGCCGGTCTGCATGTCAACAACTGGGCGGTCGGCCTGCCGATCCTAGCCAGTGCTTTCTGCGGAACCCTTGGCTTCCCGGTGTTGCTGAACCTGATGCGCTCCTGGCGGATGCGTCGTCCTCCGAAGCGCTGGAGCCTGCACACCAAGCTCACGCTGACCACCACGTTCTGCATTGTGATCGCCTCGTTCACGTGGTTCCTGCTGATGGAATGGAACAACAAGCTGCTGTTCGCCGGAGACGGCATCGAGCCGCGCCTCTGGCATGCCATGGTCGCGGCCGTCATGCCACGAAGCTCCGGATTTGACCTGTCGTGGATGCCAGGCGTCAGTGACGCAACCAAAGTGTTCCTGTCCATCGTCATGTTCATCGGCGGTGGAAGCACCTCGACCGCAGGCGGCATCCGCGTCACCACGTTCGCGGTGATCCTGCTGACCTGTCGTGCCGCATTCACCGGACGCCACGACATCAACGCGTTCCACCGCCGCATCCACACGCAGGCGGTTATGACCGCCGTGGCCGTAAGCACGGCATGTCTCATGCTGGTCACCGTGGTGTCGATGGCGCTGATGATCATCACCGGCTGCTCGCTGTGCGACGCACTGTTCGATACCTGCTCCGCGTTCGGACTGGGTGGATACTCGGTGGGCGTAGCCAGTGAAAGCAGCCCCACGGTGCTATACATTCTCGCCGCAACCATGTTCATCGGGCGTCTCGGACCGCTCACCATCGCCTATGCGATTTCGCGCCCACACAATCTCGAGGCAGTCCGCTACCCCACCGAGCAGATCGTGGTCGGCTGACGATACGGCTTCATATACTTACAGTTGCCTGCAATCACACATGAATATAGATTTTTGAAGATGGAATTTCGAAAGGTGCATAACATCATGGCCAACAACACCAGAAGCGTTCTCGTAGTTGGTTTGGGGCGTTTTGGCAGCTCTGTGGCCACCACGCTCGACATGATGGGCCAGGATGTGCTCGCCGTCGACAAAGACGGCGAACTGGTGAACCGTTGGTCTTCGCAGATTCCCACCGTGCAGGCCGACATGACCGATGTGATGGCGTTGGAGCAGATCAACGCATCCGATTTCGACACGGCCGTCGTGGCTATCGGCGACAGCGTCGAAGCTTCCGTCATTACCGCCGGCAATCTGCTCGACGCCGGCATCTCCGACATTTGGGCCAAGTCCGTGTCGAAGGAACACGCCCGCATTCTGCAACGCATCGGCGCACGCCACATCATCAACGCGGAAACCGACGCCGGCAAACGCGTCGGACATCTTGTGTCCGGCAACTATCTTGACTACATCGAGCTTGAAGGCGCATACAACGTCGTCAAAATCCATACCCCCGCGCATGTGGTCGGCTACACAATCGAAGACGCTCGCGTGCACGAACGCTTCGGCATTACCGTGGTCGGCATCAAATCGCCGGGCAAGGAATTCGAATACGGTTCGAAAGAGCTCATCATGCACCGCAACGACGAACTCATCATCATGGGCAAGCAGAATCAAATCGACCGGTTCCTACGCAGCTGACACGCTCTTTCCATATGGAAAAATCCGGAATTTCATAATCATGATTTCCGGTTTTTCTTTTACTTATCTTATTTGCCTTGATTACACTGCAGACACGGTTCTCTCAACCGGTCGCTGTTTCACTGCATGACCGCGTACAGCAGATATTCGATATTGCCATGCGTGCCTTCAATGGGAGATACTGTTGTGGCGCGCACGTCAAGCCCGTTGCGTTCCGCGCATGCCACGACGGAGGACAGCGCCTGTTCGCGTAATTCCTGGCTTTTGCGCCTGCGGTGCGGCGATTCTTGCGATCACCGGAATCACATATGTCAGCGAAATAAACGATACGTCGGAAACAATCATTTCCGGACGATACGGCAAATCCTCCGCATACACGTCGCGAATATTGACGCCGCTCATTTCGATAATACGGTCGTCATGCGCGATTTTCGGATCCAATTGCCCATGGCCGACATCCAAAGCGATGACCTGCGCGGCATCATTGCGCAATAGCACGTCGCAGAAACCGCCGGTGGACGCGCCGATATCCAAGCAACGTAATCCTTGCGCGGAACGCAATCCGACGTCGGCGAACCGTTCGAACGCGCCGACAAGCTTGTATGCCCCACGGGAAACGTAGCCGTCTCCCCTATCGGCGGCGATGACGTCATCACCACCGACTTTCGCCGATGCTTTGGTGACGGTGACACCGTTCACACTGACTTTGCCATCCGCGATCAGACGTTGCGCCTTGGAACGACTGTCGGTCAGACCACGTTCCAACAACGCAACGTCAAGACGAACAACCTGAGTGGAATCACTGTTTCGCAATGGTTTTCCAATAATCGGTACGAATTGTTCGTTAGGAAATACGGAATTCCGGAACGATCACGCCACTCACATCTCGCCCGCTGTCGGCCGCGGCCCACATGGCGCAGCATGCGGCACGCAACCCGTCGACGCTGGTGATGTCGGTGACATACAGGCGGTCGCCGTCAACGCGGGCCTTCGCATCGCGGCACAGCCATGCGCCCTCATCATGCACCACTTCAGGAGCGGGCTCGTTCAAGCCCCGCAGATCTTTGGCGATGTAGGTCGGGCGAAGATACGCCGGAGCGAACATGAGTTCGCGCGGATCGGTGACGCCGGTCAACACCGCAAGGGAATCGTACCCGCCCCGATTGCCCGCCTCGATATCGGTGTCGAGACGGTCGCCGATGGCGAGGCACTGTTCCTTGTCCACCGGCTCGCCATCATCATGGGCTGCGAGAATGCGCGCCTCGTCATACATGGCGGATTCCGGCTTGCCTGCGGACGAAACCGGTTCCACACCGGTGGCATTGATCACCGCCATGATCATGGAACCGCATCCCGGCGCGATGCCAAGCTCACGAGGAATGGTCAGATCACGATTGGTCACGAAATAGGTCGCGCCATGCTCAACGGCATAGGCGATTTGGGCCATTTCGTTCCAAGACATGTCGGGATACCATCCTTGGATGGCGGCGACCGGCTGCGCTTCTGCGGAATCGACGACTTCAAGACCTTGCTTGGCCACTTCCTCACGCAGATGCTGGGCGCCAAGCACGAAAACCTTCGAACCTTCAGGCACGGCACGTGCCACCATGCGCGCGGCGACAACCGACGAGGTGATGACCTGCCAGGATTCGACATCCAAATCGAACCCCTTCAGCTGGTCTGCCACCACGGCCTGAAGTCGGGACGAATTGTTGGTGGTGTATTCCACCGTCATGCCCAAGGATTCGGCCTTGCGGATATTCTTGGCAGCATGTTCCACCGGGTTCTTACCACGGTAGACCACGCCGTCAAGATCAAGCAGTGCCAGCGAGTATGCTTCGCTGAGCGGCTGATTCGTGGACTTCAGCATGCGGGCCACGTCACCTCACTTGTTATCTTCGGAGGATTCGGAAGAAGCATCCGAAGACTCTTCGGCCTCTTCAGCCTCACCGTCATCATCGGCGTCATCTTCCGCAGCATCGTCAGCTTCTGCCGGCTCGTCATCGGATTCCGCGCCAGCTTCCGTCTCTTCGGCCTCAAGCTGGGTTTCGTCGTTGGTTTCGCCGTTCTCGTCGATGGCTTCGGATTCGTCTTCCTCATTCTCAGGGTCTTCCGGAGCGTACTGCGCGTCATCTTCGGAAATGCCAAGCACGTCCATGAGTTCGTCGTTCAGCTCCTGCATGTCGTATTCGACAACCAGATCGTCGGAAGTCTCATCATCCTCAACATCGGCGTACTGCAGTTCGAGCTTGTCGAGCAGACGATCCAATGCGATGGCCTCATCGGTACGGCCGGCCTCTTCAAGGAAATACTGTTCGGACTGCACCGCACGCATGCGGTATTCGCCGGCCAATCCCTTGGAACGGCCCAGCGTGTGCACGATCTCGATGGCCTTGTCCCACATCTTCAGATCGCCCAGAGCGCCAGCGTACACCAAGAACATTTCAGCCTTGGCTTCACCGCGCAGATACTTGGCGTCGTCGCTCACAGCCACTTCGATGGCCTTCTTCGGCTCGCCCACGCCACGCTCGCAGTCGGCGATGAACGGCAGATAATCCAGGAAACCGTTCATACGGAACGCGGTGCGGAACTCACGCAAGGCAAGCTTGTAATCACCCTGACGGTATGCCACGAAGGCAAGCGTCTCGCGGGCGAAATCGATGCGGGAAGCCTGGCGGGCCACCCACTTGGCATGTTCGAGGGCCAGCTCCGGGTTGCTCTCCTCAAGCGTGTACGCGGCAAGAATGTGCAGACCAATGTTTTCCGCATGTTCCTTCGACAGGCCACGCAGGCGTTCGCGATCGTCGGTGGTGAGCATACGCCATTCGATGCCCTTCGGCATCTTCGGCTCATCAGGACGACGATGCGTGTACGGGTTCTGCGAGGGGAAGCTCACCGTGCCATCGGAATTGCGGCGCGGCTTGGCCATGTACTCGCCAAGATCGGA
>OOBU01000497.1_pt1 | contig 17422 bp, 18 predicted proteins | sample 1671501 | NCBI WGS metagenome assembly OOBU01 (sample SAMN06348163, study PRJEB24527) | human gut metagenome | biome: human gut; feature: ankylosing spondylitis patient; material: feces | host: Homo sapiens | place: China | collected 2015-10
CAATGTAGACAACACCGTTTTCTTCGTAGATCTTTTTCTTTGATTCTCCGACTGAGAGACCGGCAGTGAAATGCTTTAATGCTGTTATCTCCTGCTCGGTATCAATAGTAACATATTTTGAAGCGATCTCTTCTTTCGTATAGAAAGGCTTTTCACCAGTAATATCAGACCATGAATAGGATGGTTTTGTATCTTCAATCCATGAAGGCTTACCTGAGATATTATCCCACTGAACTGAGCCAGCCTCACCTCCCCCTCCTTTTGCTTTAAGCACCTTGGATCCATCTACTTCATGCCAATAGATTGTATCGTTGTCAATCGGAAGGCCATCATAAATTGAAGGAATATTAATCTTATCGCTTGCATACATAGAAAGTGCACCAGCAGATGCAATGTTGTACTTTGTGTAAATATAGTCTAACCCATTGCCATCCTGCTTTAGTTCGAAGTAGTTTTCTATTGATTCTGGAGTCTTAATATACTCTAGTATCCCTTCAAACAATCTCCCTATTCGCTCTGCTGAATTTTCACCTTCTTTAGTTGCGTTGCGAACGCTGCTGGCTAATTCTTTCAATGTATTTAGCGAATCTTTCATGACTAATCTCCTATAATTCTAAAAACAGTTCTATTGGCTTTTATTTTCCCATACCCTTTATAAAGCGGATACTCTTCCTTCCTGTCATCAAGGAACATTACACACTCCTTCAGATATCTGTCAGCGATGGAAAACGCATCATTATAAGCCATTACCTTCTCCTTCATATCTGGACGAGTGCTATATTCATCCTCCTTCTGCACAAATCCATATCTAGTTACGCTCCCATCACCATTCTTCACGATTCGTGCATAGGTATAATATGCCAATGCGGTCTTAATACCCATGAACATCTTTTTCTCTCCACGCTTGTCTTCATATGTCCCCCCCTCAAGCAGAATCACGTATTTCTCCGGATGCTCTTTCACATCAAGGAATAGGGAATCCCCAAGAGCTGATTTGATATCAATATTCTCAGACTCCCGTATATACGTTTCTATCTTGTCTTCATCAACATGCACAGACATACTACGGGATAAAGTGGAAACCTCAAGCGTTGTTATTAGATACTCCTGCATTTCTTACATACTTTAATGGTTGTACACTAAAATCCATTGACGGGTTTGCTACCTCAAACCAGTAGCGGAAAATACGGTCAAACGTGCGCTCTATCAAGCGTTGTTGCTTGCTGACAATAGAATTATAATACTCAAATGCATCCTCCAATATATCTCCAGAAAAGCCCACTTTCCCGATACGAATACAATACCACGGCTCCTGCCCATAAGCGGAATAAATTCGCTCTACCACGCTCGCATCTGTAACGGTAAACTCCTTATCATAATTCTGTGTAGTGAATGGGATAAATTCAGGCATTTCTTCGTCATTTTCAAGCGTTACCTCTATAAGCTTCAGAGAATTAGTATCACCCTGTAGCTTTACAAGGCTATCAGAGAACCCGTCATCCTCCGGAATCTTTATTTCATTACCTTTTTCATCGTATCTGACACTATCCGAACCTTTCTTAGTCACGACCATACCGGACGGAAGGAAGTTATTCCGCACATTTCTGTACTTTACGTTGGAAAGCCCCTCATCCGTACTCATCTCGGTAATGACACAGTCAGATTTACCTATCGGATAAGTCTGTTTCCCAGCCATGGACACCCATAACACCTGCCCTTTGTAATATTCAATACCACCGGCAGCTTCAATCTGTGCCAGGACAACAGATTTCAGCGGATTAAACACATCGATATAATCGATATTCTCTTTAACGACGCGAATCTTTTTCCCTTTCCTGGTTTTCATACCGCTCCAGTCTGGATGCACGGCAATCTTTGCCACATATCCGTTATCATCTTCCTCCACCAAACGGCAGTTCTCAAATGGGATATGCTGAACTTCCACAATCTGGCCCAGAATATTATAATTTACATGAACAGCAATTCCATTGAAGTCAGCCATATCCCGACATACCAGTGAATGTATGTCATCAGCCGTATCTCCTTTCCGATTTACCACATACTCAGAGAAAGAAACCTCACGGAATCCGTTACCTTCAATAAAATCTGCGAAACGGTCCGCACATTCACTTCCGGTAGAACTCGCTGCAATGATATTTCTTACCGTCTGCGGATAGAGGTTATCATCCCCGTAAGACTGTATTCCAAGTTGCTGCAGATAGCGTATATCTACCCTTACACTGCTCTTCTTTCTAAGCTCCTTTACTTTCATAATTCCGTGAGGTTTTAATTTATTCAGCGCCTTCTACCGCTTCTCCGTCTTCATCGGTCTGCCCATCAGTAGATTCATGATCATCCCCATTCTCACTGCCTTCTTCACTTTCTTCCGGATTCTCCTGCATATCAGCAAATACTTCCAGAGCCTTGTTTACGTGAGCTGTCAGGACTTTTTTTGTAATATTCTTTCCAGAGATTTTATAACCCTTGAACTCTTCCTGAATTGACTTGCTTGAAACTCCATCCTTCATAGCTTCCACCATGAGAGAAACAAGCTCGTTATTAATCACCACATTCCCGTCCTTTCTGGACTTTACTCGTTCCTCCCAGTCATCGGGTTTCTTTGAGAAATACTTAATGTTGTCCGGGTATTTCGCCAGATACTTCTCTGCAGCTTCATCAGTAAGATTGGCATTCGTGTACATTTCCGCGCTTCCAAATCCCATCTGAAGGAGAACGCCATTCTTCAAACCGTATTCTGATTTTTCTTTCATCTTTCCGTTCTTGTTAAGATACACACTCATTTCTATAACCGCATCATGATAGCAATCGCTACAAGATGTACGGGCAAACTTCTTGTCAAGGACAAGCGTATACAGATTCTCAATCTCTACCTTGTCAGAAGAAGAGAGGGAAGCAATGCTTCCCAACTCTTTCAACCTATTAACCACATCTATCACTTCCATATCAAGCTGCTGGTGATGTCAATGTATCGATAGCCGTCTTGGTCGTTTCATAGTCTGTCTTGTAAAGGAACAAAGCAGATTTTGGTACCTTAGTTTCCTGTAAGGATATGGACCAGCCGCCATCGGTTTCTTCAGAGTATTTATCATTGCTGATTTCGGCAGCCTTCAAGCCTTGGTAGTAACCATAAATCTGGAATGCGGAATCACCCGGATTCTCTTCTTTCTGCAAGTTTTTTGCCTTGTTCTCCAAGATTACCACATATTCACCGTTTGCCAGTCCGTCAATAATGTCCGCACACACGTCCGGATCATTAGCAAGAATCACCATGTTCACCGTATTGGTAAACGTATTCTGATAGGTACCGACAGCAAGTGCCGTATTCGTTCCGGTAAACGGAGTGCTTCCAGGCACAATAACCTTATAGGCCTTCTTACCTTCCTTCAACGCCAGCGTTTCAATTACATTTTTACGTGTTGCATTGAAAGCTACCGTAGCAAAATCCACGTCCTTCCGGTTCATGATAACACCTTCCTGCTCGACTCCAGGAACGAGCGGATCATCGCAATTCGCCACGATATCTCTTTTTATTGCATAATCACAAATTCCTGACATAATTCCTCCTTTCATCAATAAGCTAACTGAAACAAATCATCCTGCCCAATCTGTGTTCCCATCTTACCAGTAGAGTACAAATAATTCATACGGTCTTTTTTATCAAACCAAATGTCCAATTCTGAAATCAAGTCATTTGCTGGGGTACCTACCAGCATTTCACGAGGAGAACCAAACACAGCACGATGAGGAAGATTAAGTTTCGTTCCGTCATTCTGGTATTTCATAATCATTCTATCCCACACCGGAATCTGGTATACAGGAACACCATTATACTCTGTCACTTTCATTCCTCCAAAGATCTGTTCCCATGTAAGGATTTCCTTGTATTCACGCTTCAAATCTTTTGTCAACGCATCTGCAAGTGTTTTAGTACAGAAGATACCAGCACCCGGCAAACCTGCGATTCGAGCATCAGCATTTTCAAGCATCGCATCGAAGATTCCAATTGCGACTCCAGACTCCTTCAACTTGCTAAACTGCTCGGCCATCGTTGCTTCACTATTAGCTGCAATAGATGTTTTTTGACCTGCACTGGAAGTTCCAATAGTAAAAAGGCGTTTCCACAAGCCATCGGTTGTTTTAAACAACTCAGTATCAGTTCCTGTAGACAAGACTCCAGATTCAGAATGAAGTTTTGCATCCTTATCTGAGAACCATACAAAGCGCCACATCATGTTCATCATTGCATCCTTCAGTGCTGGATATACAATATCATCCATATATTCAGTTGAAGTGAGATCACCGATTTCTGTCCCTGTTTTCAGACAATATTCTGCAATAGTATTAATCAGATCTGTATAACACCACTTTAAAGGAACTTGCCAATCACCAATCGACCATTCTTTCTCCAGAAATTGAATGGTTGCATTTTTATAGCTTGGATTACAACCAGATCCGGCCCAACCGACATCACTCATTGCTCCGCGATACCCAATTTTTTCACCATTCTTTGCATTCTGTACAAGAGTGAAGAAACGTTCCAATTCAGGATCAGTAAACGTCTCTGCAATAATCAAGTCTCTCAAATTACGAATCGCACCATTATCAGGTGTCAGATTACTTAACTGTTCCCACGTCATCTTTTACCTCCTTTTCTTTTTTCTCTGATCTCATCCAATTTCTGTTCAATCTTACTCACATGCTTTGTTTCAGGCTTATTGCCGTAAGTGGTCGTACGTCCCGCTGGAATGTACTTACTTGCGGCCGCTTTAGTCAGCTTTTCAATACCTCCAGCCTTTGCTACCGCATCAAGTACCTTAATTTCATCCTCCGTCTTGGCATTCGATTTAAGGTCGGCCACCTCCGACTCCAGTTCATCAATGCGTGCCCTCAATGCCTCTACGTCCTCATCTTCACTTCCTGGCTCACGAATTTCCGTAATCACACCTTCTTGAACAACTACCGTTCGCCCATCTTCAAGCACAAACTCACCATCAGGAGAAGCCGGATCTCCAACTTGAATATCTCCCTCTTCACGTTCCACATTCAATTCTTCCCCAGTAGAGGTAGTTATAACCATACCTACTGCCGGAACATCTTCAATTTTTGCGTAACCGCACTTTCTCAGGAGACGGCTAAGCAAAGTTGATTCAACCTTTACTTCCTTTTTCGACATAATATTTGTTTTAGGATTAATAATATTTTCTTCTTTCTTCGCTGAAATAGCCGGAACTATCGAAGAAATGAATCCGAGTTCAATCGCCTTCTCTGGGCCGAACCAGCTATCCGTTGCCATCTGTGTCTCCAGCACATCTCTATTTTGCCCGGTACGCTCCACATACAGGTCCAGCATCTTTTGTTTCTCTGCTCTGAGGTCTGCAGCAATGGATTCAAGCCTTTCAGGAGTAACCTTCCCTTTCAATAATGCTCCATCACCATATGGATCATGTATACAGAGAGACGAATGTGCGTATGCTGTTCGTCTTTCCAATGGAGCTGCAAGCAAAATCACTGTAGCCATACTCGCACATGTACCCACAACCTTGCAAGAAATCTCCTTACCGGAAGCACGTAGAGCATCATAGATTGCATACCCTTCCACACAGTCCCCTCCACAAGAATGGATTTCAACATCAATACGATTATCATTTCGATCCATCCAATCCATGAAATATTGTATATCTGTGAAGGATATGCTATCCTCACCGGAAAGCCAATACTTTGCCTTATCCGAGTCAGGAGCAATGTCTTTGTTGATAAATAGTTTAGCCATATCTCGTAATTGTTTGAAACAAAGGTAAGAAACAAGATACGGCTATAAGAATTTACGAAGTCAATAACACTGACACGCCTTGTCAGCAAAAAATTAGGGTGAGCTCCAGCCCACCCTAATCAATTACATTTCGATTTCCTGTGAAAATCTATTCACAACTCTATATATAGTCCTTTCATCCACATTGTACTCATCCGACAGATACTGGATTATATATGTTTTTTTATGCCCCTCTTTATTCAGCCTAATGTACTCCTTGTACAATTCGATGTATTTTACATCATTAGGCTTTATTTGCAGCTGGGTCATCTGTTCTAATACACTTTTATGCGTCACCACAAATTCATAGGCTCTCATATACTACCCAAATTCTCCAATACTTTTACACGATTATTAACTCTGGTTATCTCCTCAACAGAAACCACAGGACGTATAGCCTGAACTCCCTTTGCGACTGCTCTGGCCAGCATATCCTCTCCAAGAGTCTGACTACTTGTCTGTGTTACGTTGATAGGCACTCCCCCTCCCATCTGATTAAATGATGAAAGCAATGGAGCAAACATTGAGGTGGCTCTGGCCGTCATTACCGACTCACCGTTACTCAGCTGGGCAGGTATGCTATCACTGGTTCCGGTTCCTGGTCCGGTAACTAAACCACCTGTTGCAAATTTAGCACTTTTTACTGTATTTATTGCTGTTGCGATATTAGCAAGTATAGTAGTTACAGTAGTTGCAATTGCAGCAATATTAGCAGGGAAAGGCACTGATTGAGCTTGAGCTACACCTGCAGCTATTGCTTTACCTGTATTTATCGCAATTTCTGCAAGAGCTAATGTTTTACTCAAGATAGCAAATCCCTTATTTGAATCTCCTAATGCTTCAAAAACAGATGATAATCCAGATGCAATCGAACTTATGGCTTCATATTTCGCCTGCTCAATCTCTACTTCCTTTTCTGCAATAGCTTTCTTTGCATCAATGTACTCCTGATTGGCTAAAAGCTTACGATTTAGGAACTCCTGCTCACTCTCCCCTTCTTGCTGCTGTATACTATTCAACAATTCTAGTTTTTGGGCAGCCTGTTCCTGCAATATATCCAGTTCACTTGCACCCGACTGCTGAAGTTGCATAATCTCGTTTTCCATTCTCACCCGTACGGCTTCCTGCTGTTTCTCCGAGATCTCTTTTTCATGCTGTGCCACCAGATCATCAATCTGTCTATTATATTTATCTACAATGGCCAGCTTCATCTGTTCAGTCAGTTCCTTGTCAGCAAGCTCGGCATCACGTTGTACAAGTAGCTGCTGCATCCTAAGCTGATATTCCTGCTCACTACCTTTCTTTACTGCTTCAAGTTGTAAAGAAATTAGCTTGCTACGGTTGTCTATCTCTTTCTGTAACTCCTCCTCAGACAGCTTTTGCAACTCAGCAGCCTTCTTCTGTTCCAGGGCTTTTATCTGGTCGTTGATAGCCTGCCGGGCTTTTACAGTAAGGTCAGTTTCTGTATTCAGTCTTGCGCGTAAATCTTCTATCTGACGGGAATAAGTGAATTCTATTTCTTTACGTACCTGCTCACGCTTATCTTTAACGAGAGCCAGCATGGCATCCTCTGCCGCTCTTACCGCTTCCACCTCTTTCTGCTTTGAAGCAATGGCAGCATCCGATTTTTCCTTTTCAGCAGATTTTATTTCGTTTGCCAAAGACACCTCACGACCAAGTAATTCACCTCTTTTATCCTGATACTCGGTTAAAGCATTATACATCTCCACCTCAGCCTGAGCAATAGCATCATTGGTTTCCTTGGTATTCTCAGCCATCGCATTCTGCTGTACCATCAGTTCATATCTTCTCTTAGCCAGTTCATAGTTCTTCTTGCTGGCTTCCTCCTCCAGCCTATTAGCTTCCCTGATGGCTTCCATACGCTCCTTCGCAGACACATTCAGCTCATCATCGGCCTTTGCCTTCAAAGTAGCTATCTGAAGAGCATTCTTTGCATTCTGCACCTGCAGGTTTCGTGTGTCTCTATCTATTGCCGCCTGCTCCTTTGCCATAGTAATATATCTCTCATACTCCTTGTTTACCTCTGCCGCATATTTGCCAAGTACAGGAAGTTTCTCAAGCTGTTTCGTAATCCATTCCATCATCTTTCCACCCGATTCCACAACAGAAAGTATCCCACTTGCAACAATCTGCAACACCTTGCCCACAGCATCCAAAACCATTTTCAATGGAGCAAGAACAGCATTCCATCTGCTTGTATTTTCCTCACTCGATTTAATACCTTTAGCTACAGCCATAATCACCACGGAAATCGCAGTAAGAATAGCAACAATCGGGTTGGCCAACAATGCAAGAAGTGTCTTTGAGAAATTCTTCACGGCAGCACCTGCTGCCACAGCACCCGCCTTTACACTTCCCATCTCATCCTGAGTCTGTATTAATGTTCCAATAAACGGAATATTACTAGCAACCGCACTCTTAATCGCTTCCTCGTAGTTACCCACATTCCGATAATACCTCTGCGTTTCCTCCTCTCCACCTTTCAAAGCATCCGTAACCTCGTTTATCTTATTTTTCAGTTCATCACCCCGAGCTCCTTTTCTTTCTGCGTCCGACAAGGAGTCATATTCAGCTGTCAAATTCGATAATTCAGCCCGAAGAGCTCTCAAACTTCCCTCTTGCTCCTTTTCCTGCTTAATCTGATTTTGCACTGTCTTGTTAATAATACGTATTGAGTCATTATAGTCCGCAACAGCTATCTTTGATGCAGCCATTGCTTCATTGTACTGCTGACGGGAAATTTCCCCATCCTTCAGCTGCTTCTTCAAGTTCTTTTCTGCTTCCCTAGCCGCATCAATCTTCTTCTGATATTCCGCTATCGCCTTAATAGCATCGCTGTAATTCACCTTAATATCTAAAATCTTTTCTACCTTCTCTGCCATAGTTTAATCCTCCAACTGAAATAATTCACATTTACAAATCCCATTCTCACCAACTTGTATACTAACGATTGCATAATATTTTCCATACTGAGACAGATATACAGGTATGGACATATCCAAATCTTTAAGATCAACCTCTCTTATTCTAATGCTCACATTTATTACCTTTTGTTCTGCGACAATAGATTTATATCCCTTATAATTCTTATCTATAAGTTCCGGCCAAGATAACCCGATAAATGTTGGCTTTGTACTATTTACAGACGGAAGAAGCAGAATTCTTGCATCATCATCCTCGTCGTACTGTAAGTTACCCTCATCATCATATGTATAAAGCGGGATATATGCTTTATCTCCATTGGTTTCAGTAGGAATAAATGGTAAAGTTATCGCTTCCTTTTCCAAATCCAGCGTTTCATCATTTACTTTAATTATGCCACTATACTTCCCATAATCATCCTCATCGTATGCGTACACATTATTTTGCGCAAATTCACTGTAAGAAAAAGACATGGATATTGGTCTGTTATCCATATAAGTAGATACCAGATATTTACTCCAATCATACTTTCTGCTTTTATTCTCAAGGATATATTCAATAGGATAAAACTCTATTTGATTGTCATCTCCAGGAATGGCAAACAATCCCAACATAGACATAACCCCCTTAATGAAATCAATCTGCTTAATGTCTGGAAGATTAGGTATGTAATAATAACGGTTATTTATTGTATCATCCCCTGAAGCTGGAGCCGGAGTTGGAAATGCAACCGCCTGTATTGTTATACTTCCAGATATGTCTGTTACAGTTGTTGCACTAGAAGCTATTCCTGTAAGATAAAAATACATAAGATGATTACTACCTGTACAATCCAATACATCTGTTTCAGAATCGATTTCTATCACATAATAGTCTCCTTGAATAGTCCCAGATGCACTAAACAAGGTAAACATATCATCATCACCATATCTACGCATTAAATAACCAGTCAAAGACAAATTTTCGTATTCACCGGAAACCTTAAACTTCATTTGCCCAGAAACTCTGTACTTCGTATTCTTAAATTTGTTACGTATCCCTGAGATGAATGTTCCACTAACTTCATTTGTAAGATAATGTGCCGCATAATAGAAATTATCAATTTCCCGACTTTCAAATAGAACAAAATATCCTATCGGACTATCGAACCTATATGACCTGTTGGCAAAGACAAGTTCCTCAGCGCTCCCTTCAGACACGATATCAGAATCATATCTTGTGGTCAAAGGAATGATAAGCCTATCCAACATATCACTTCTACTATGAATATTGAACGTTACCCCACAATCCTCTTGTATTCTCTGAAGTATTGACTTCACAGACATACATGGATGATACCATATCGTTTCATCCGTATCTTTAAACCCATAGTCAATAAAATACATGGGAGGGAAAAAAGCTCCGGAACTAGGTCTTATCCAGCTAATATACGACGTTTCATCATAAGATAGATCCCGCAATGTCTTATTGTCATTCACTATGCTTGCAAATTTCGTAACATTGCCCCATGACAATGCGATATCAATTCCATCATTAATCTCAAGAAGAGAAACATTTCCCTTGCTAATCAATTCAACTCCATTGCGCACATATCTACCGGCATGATTTATTCTCGGGAACCTTGTACTACATGAAGGTATATGCGCACCTTCAATTACCCTTTTGTTTCTAGCTGTCAATGGTAGATTAATGGTATAGCTATTATTGCTTACAATCTTACTCACATCAGACAAGAAATTGCTCTTGTAAGACAATGTTACATTCGTACCACTTCCTAAGTCAACAGGCTTATTGTCTATGTACAATTCTTCTTTCATAGCTTCTGTGTGATTATGTCCGGCAATACTATTGAAAATTCTATATCCTGCAAACTCTTTCCTTCATCAGAAACGGTAGAATTATCGATTCTCACAGGAACCCATACCCCATCTTGATACATATCTACCATAGGAGATCCGATAATCGTTCTAATCATCGAATAATAATCACGATCTACCAATGAGGCACATATTCTCATGGTATTAGCAACCTCCATACCCTGCATACGAGAAACTCCATAATACCCTCGTCCTCCGACCTCATAATCCTGATACAACTGTTCCCCATATTGATTTGACTTCATATCATCCTGACCTTTAGAAAAAAGCCAATACTGATAAAAGCCATGGCGGTCTATCCAACGCAAATAAACACCATTGCCACATTCTACTTCTTCAACGGAAATATAAGAAGGCCTGGATGAAAGATCTGAATGATGCATGGACGTATCAAAATACGATATAGTAAACGGCAAATCTCCAAATTTACGAACCTTTCTGGCATCAGTAATACTTTCTCCAATCGCTAGGCTGCCCCAAATTGTCACAACACTAAATTGCATATTAGCTCCAGAAATCTCAATCTTAACATCAATTTCCTTACTGGATATCATCTCTCCAACAGGATCAATATCAAACAATGCCTGCAAATAAGGAGATACATCAAGAACAACCTTTGTCTTGTTAGAATCCCGGTCATCAACAAATGCTCCCTTTACAACACGAAATGTTCGATCAAATGTAGAATCGAATGTTCCATAATTCTGCAAAGCCCCTTTATTCCCAATCAAGAATGTAACTTCCCGATCTGTTTCTACAATAATCTTGTTCGGGTTAAAACAAAAACATACAGAGTCCGGATAATAGACTTTGTAACTACTTATTGTCCCTTCTCTCATCTTTATTTAAATTTATATGTTCGACTTCACTACCAAACAAAAGGCCAATCTTATCAGACATTCTCTCTATTGTTCCTTTTATCTCAGAAGAATAAATATCACTCCGTCCGCCATTCCGGAAAAGCTGCGTACCTTCTCTCGCAATCTTACGGGCCACAAGGTAAGCGAACGAATCAGGCTTCTCTACCTGAATACCCTTGTCATCCATCCATTGCCGGATTATCTTCCAGAATCCTGCCGGTACTTTCCCTCCTTTGCGTCCAGTTTCCAGCGTCCCGAATGCGCTACGCCCCCACAGAATACCGCCATCTTCCGTGACCTCTACCTTCATGCTGGCTATCGTCCTGCCAGAAGCTACCTGCTTTGCTTCCTTATGGTTCTCGATAATCTTCTGCTTCAATGCTTCCAGCTCGGAGGACACCAGCTCCATCACCTTATCCCTCATCAGAAGTTCCATACACTATCTCCTTCACCGTTTTTGTAGGACACATCACAAATCCCCTCGTTTCCTTCAAAAGAAGCTGGATAACAATCCCGGTCACATTTACGTCCAACTTATCATAGAACACCGAGTACGGAATGTCACCCTGGACAGGCTCAAACATTCTGCTTCTGTTCACATTCAGTATAAATTCCCTAGCCAAAGATTTGCATCGTTCTATCACTTGGTCATTCTCTTCACCAGAAGAATCATGTTTTATCTTATCCATAAAGGCTATCATGCAGTTAGGGAAGTCTTTCATCTGCATAGGTCCCACATTCAGATTTCCGGAAGACGGAAGTACATACATCACAGCAGGGAGCTGCATCTTGTCAAGCCTTACATTTGCAGCCTGCCAGTTCTCAAACAGATAGGTAACACCCATCTGCTCCACTATTTTCTTAACTTTCTCTTCTACTGTCATTTCTTCTTTTCCTCCAAGATTTTTCGTAACCGACGTTCATATTTGATCTTTCTGGCATCCATATCTAAACATTTATACACACGTACCCAAGGAACATATTCTACCGCTTCATGGTCCGTTATCCCCATTCTCAGTGCAAAGTAGTCAAGCTGTCCGAACGGCCCGAAATTCAATGATTCTGCCCCGGCCTGCTTCTCCTCCGGTGTAGGAGGTACGGACGTGGAAGCAAACAATTTGTTTATCCGCTTCACTTCCTTGGCTACCCAGAAACAGAACCCTATAACCTCGGATGCATCAGCCTTCATCACCTCACACGCCGACATTCCCAGTAGCACACGACAGGGCACCATTATAGTTTCCATTTCCGTACTGATTGACTGTAACTGCATAAGCTCACCCATGCTCATGTCATTCAAAGTATCAGGAGTCCTGACCTTTCCTACCTTCCACGGCTTATGGAGCTTTACAAGCTCTCCTTCTATACCATGGGACAAATTACCAACTACCAACAATTCCTTCACCGTCATATATTCCCAAGTTTTGCTTTAGGCCGCTTTAAAACTGGTTTAATTCTAAAAAACATCGCCATAATCAACATGTCAAGATAGTCGGGAGAGCGGCCAAGTATCTCCTTCATCTTCTCCTTGCTGATAATTCCTTTCTTCCTTGTATCCGCATCAATATGATCCTGCTTCAACACCCCAAGTTCTTCAATTATTCGCTCCTTCTGTGCTTCCGTACATACTATACGGAGAAGGCGGTTGTTTATCATCTCCGCCAGCTTGAAGGCACATTCCGATTTCAGGTTGTCATACTCAGGATTGATGGGTCGTGTTCCTCCATGAAACTCCCTGATTCCGTTCAGATAGCTTTCAAGATAACTTCCCAGACCGTCAGAGTCGGCTATCATACGGCTACGAGGTATGGAACATTCTATCATCATGTGCTTCAGGTCTGTCTCGATAGATTTCCCAGTACTGTATTCCTGATCCAGCTTGATATAGCAGACATTCCCTTTCCAGTGTCCAGCAATGAAACGGTCACGTCCCTTCATAGCAAGGTCAGCAGATCCGGAAGAATCCCCGGCAGGCTTGACAAACTCATTCGTGAACAGGTCACAGATAGCATCGTAATCACAAAGGGCTGTCGGGTCATTGTCATACTCCCAATTACCGAAATACAGACGTTCCTTGGTTACCCTATCCTTCGTATTCCGCAAACTCTCGATATAGTCCTCAGTGGCCCATGGATTATCCTGTACCAGCGCCTGAATGAAGGCATACGGTTCTTTGAGCTTACCCTCTTTCCACGGCTTATAAAAATCACGATACAACCAGTTTTTCTTCGGGTTGCAGGTGATAAGTATCTTTCCTGGAATTCCATACACATCGTTCATATGTCGGCCGATACGTGTCTTCAGTACGTCAAAGGCAAGGCAATGCACCTCCCCGGCTTCTTCTATCCATCCACCAGTGTATTCCTTTGAGCCCAAACGCTCATACATCGGGTCTTTTACCGGATAATAGGTCAGGTCAATATAGACTATCTCACTTCCGTTGTCAAATGCTATCCCTTCGTTGGTTGTCTTGTATGCCGTGAAACCATGTAACTTTGCCACCTTATTAAAGGTTACGGTTACTGACTCACGGCTATCCTTCAGATTATTTCGACCGACAAACCAGCGTGTGCCTGGAAGGTAGTAAGCGCATTGCATCAGCCATTCACAGCCTAGCCATGATTTTCCACCACCTCCGGCACCACCATACAGCAGAAACTTCGTCCTGTTATCTCGAAGGTAGTTGTAAGCTAACCGCTGCTTTATGTTCACGTTCTGTCCCATATCACTTCAGTTTATCTGCTTCTGGAGTATAGGGAAGAAAGTCGAATCCTTTGAATGGTTTTCCTTGCGTCGTATGGTCCACTTCCTGCTTATCTGCCAGCCCTAGGGTACGAGCAATGATATTCGCATTGAAGGCTCCAACACAAGCCCCCTCGAATTGTTGAGTCTTGATGGTTTCCTCCACGCGTGCGATGACCTCCAAAAAATCTTTATCCCTTTTATTTATGCAGGCAGAACGAAACTCATTCCACCAATTTGTAGAAGCACCCAAATACACACACATTCCCATGAGAGAGTATGGTCGTGACGTGGGAGTAACCTCCTGCTGTGTCTGTTGTTGGTTCTCTATTACAATCTCCTTATCTTTTACAACCTTTACAGGAACAGTCTTCTGCGTTGCCTTTCTAGTCGTCCAAGGATTTTCATCGCACCATTGGAAATATTCACACGCCGCCTCCCACAAAAGTTCAGGCGTGGCAAAGAGCTTGTCCCTGCCATGCTTGCTTCTTAACATCCAGAACTTATTTCCTTTTGGTGCTGCCATAATCACAATTTTTCAAAAACTGGTAATATTTCCTTATCTAAATCCCATCTTCTGTTGTTGGGAAGAGGAAGAGTAAATTCGTATCTCAGAGCTTCAATGTATTCATCACGCAATGCGGTTCTTTCGTTTATGACGGAAACCTGAAAAGATGATCCGCGCAGTTCCCGTGACTTGTCTACCTCGATGCCCTTCTCATATATCCTGAAATCAGAACCGATAAGTTCTTCCGTAAGACGGCATACGTCTGCCGTGGAATGATAATGCTGGAAATACCATTCACCAAAACGAAAGTTTGCCGTGAAATTGTCTGCATCCAGAAATAAGGCTTTTGAACGGTAATCGTGCGTTTCCTTTCGCTCAGAAGCTTTCTGCGCAAACAATAAAGGAATACCCGACCAAAAGATCATACCACCTGGCTTGCACAGTGCAGAAAGGGAAAGAAGGACGTTCCTTTCATCGTCAAGGGAATTTACGGAGTTCAGGACGCTGTCACATATCACTACATCATACAGGCCATACTCCGACAATGTCTTGCACACGTCCGCACAGTCCTGACGTATCTCCTTCTCGTCTATCACGTCAACTCCGTCCTTCCGGTGAAAGAACTCTATCGCGTCAATGAGGTATCCCTCCTTTTTCAGCCTGGTGGCATAGTCCTTCTGTCCGGCTCCGAAGTCAAGCACATGCATATCCTTCGTGATGAACGGAAGCACCAGACGCTCGTACAGCGTGGAATGGCTCCTGCTGCTCGGGACACCGTTTTTCTCCCTGAGACGTGCCTTCTGTGCAAAAGACTGTATGTAAGTCTTTCGCTCCAGATGGGAGTATTCAAAGACACCGTATTCCTTCGAAAAATAAGACAGGGCCAGTTCCTCCTTTCCTTCCGGAAGTACATAGACAAGCAGGTCCATACCTAGAAGCTTAACCGCCTTGGCGTATACGGTGGATATGATGACCTTTCCCTCATGGTTGCATACGGCATTCGCAAACTGGCCATAGCGCAGAATCATCTTCGTTAGGTCCACTACGCGTGAGTTATTCCCTCCCTTGGTAATGATGGCTATATCCTTATTCTGGACCATAAAGAACCCTTCCGTTCCTTCAGGAACAGAAACACGAATGTCCGGCTGAACCTCTGACACTTCGCATTCAGCATAGTTGTGAAGTTGGTTAAAACGCACCTCGTCCGTAGAGTTCACCCCGTCCAGAACGAAAGCCGGGACATGAGTATATCCCAGCAGCTTCATGGTCTTTGTCCGCTGGTGCCCTGCCATAATTCGTTTGTCCGACCTGCGGATAATAATAGGCTTGATAATGCCAAGCTCAGTTATCGACTTCTTCAACTCCTCCTGAGCTTCCGGTGTTAATAACCTCGGGTTATACTCTGCCGGATTCAATGATTCTATATCAATATATTCCATCATAAACCAAGCAGATTATTTACAAACCCAATCATAACTCCGTTCTCATCAAGATACTCTGCAGCACGCTGCTTCAATCCTTCCAACTCGATATCAGTAATCGGAATCTTGTATCCTTCAAATGCCAAATACTTTATATGGGCTCCAGCTTCGTAGTTTTCATTCCGAAGTACATTGTGAGTATCTTCTACTCCACCAGGAAAATCATCCAAATCAGGAAAACTAATGCCTTCTAAGCCCCATTCCATTAGTTTCTGACAGTCCCACTCAAACAGACGAGACAGATCCCATTCTCCATTGTTCACATTATCACGGATGATGATTTCCCGCTCACGCTCCTCTGTCAAGTTCGGGATGAGCACTGTAGGCACTTCCTCAATTCCAAGCTGAACACACGCATCATAACGCTGGTTCCCTGCTATGATGACAAGTTCTCTTGTCCGATCAGACAGGATGATTGGTCGAGCTTCAAAATAGTCTGGATTCTTCTGTATGGATTCCTTTAACTTCTGAAGTTGTTCTTCCGATATAGTTCTCGGGTTGTTCTCCAGCTTCTTCAATGTTTCTGTACTTCTGTAAATTACTTCCATAACTGTTATTATTTGCGTTACAGAAACAAATTTACCCGATAACCGCCACAAAGCAGTTACCGGGTATTCACAAAGCACTGACAACGGCTGTCAGTGGAATTATAAGCGAGCTATCCTCTTTTCTAAATCTTTTTTAGGATTTCGCAAATTAGGTAACATATCATACCATCCTTCTAACTTATCTTGATAGTTGTTGAAAATTTTTATTAGGGCACTTTTTAATTCACTCCCTAATCCTAAATTTACTGCATAATCATCAGCAGTACATTCTTCTTCTAATATGTCACTAAATTGTTTGGGATTTTCCTGAATGTAAGCATGCCCCAATTCATGTGCTATTAAAGCGAATTCTTCTCCCTGAGAAAAATTAAACCTTGAACATTGAATTCTATATCGCTTAATAGTCATAGGAACTTGAGATGCATCAATACCATATGGATTATTAATATCCGATACATCATCTGAACTTTCTACTATAATATAATCTATATGTTGTAATGATTGACCATATTTATCCCAGAAATCATCAAATATTTTTGTATTATCTAAATTATTGAATCCCATATATTATATTAGTTTCATTAGTGTCCCGTTAAAATCGAGACAAATTAATATTAATCAAACAATCCCGGA
>OOBU01000508.1_pt1 | contig 17201 bp, 15 predicted proteins | sample 1671501 | NCBI WGS metagenome assembly OOBU01 (sample SAMN06348163, study PRJEB24527) | human gut metagenome | biome: human gut; feature: ankylosing spondylitis patient; material: feces | host: Homo sapiens | place: China | collected 2015-10
GTTTTGAGAGCGTTTTAGGGTATTTTTGCAAAGGGTGGTTTTTTAACAGCCACTATATATGCAGAGAGCAATGATGGAGCTCCGAAGGGACATCCATTTCCTCCTGCCAGGCGCTTTCCTTATAAGGGGCAGGGGAAAAGGAAAGAACTTCTCATGAATCAGCGCTCTCCGGTATACCGAAAACAGAAAAACTCCTGAGGCAAAACCTACTAGAAATCCTGGTGGCAACTATGGCTATACCTGTTCTTCCTTGACGACACAGACATTCCGCCCCGGCGGCTGCCCCTGGCCGATTCATTGAAACAGAACGTCTGAGCCCTACCGTGCAGCAGTATGGGACGAATCAGGAGCTTTTCAAGTGAAAAAAGCAGTCCTTCGGGGCTGCTTTTTTGCTGTCTAAGACTTATGGGAATAAGGGGCACCTCTTAGAAATGATAAATGGTGAATTGTAAATGGTAAATGAATGGGGGGCGCCTTTTTAAATAAACGGCGCCCTCTTATGATAACACCTGGGAACCGCCCTGAAGGGCGATGTTTTCGTAATGCATTGAGTGATATAAGACGCAGTAGGGAAAGCACGTAACGTAGGCTCCTTTCTCAGAAAGGAGCTGGGCGGAGCCCTGAGGAACACCGAAAATATTTGAAGAGAACTGACGCCCTATCCTCCGTCGCCTAACGGTGCCACCTGCTGGCCGGGCTTTAAGGTGTTCCCTTTGTGTGCAGGCGATGCTCACATATTAGCCCGGCTCAGAAGCCCTCTGCAGGGCTTCTGCCTGTGGAAGGAGGCTAAAAATAGCGGCAAAGCCGCCACCATAACCCTTCCTCCTTTTTGGTACCGCATACCACCTTTCCACCCGCAAGCAGCGGCACAACAAGGCGTTTTGGAACTCGGGCCGTGAAGCGGCCCTTTATGATATAATATAACCAGTAGACAAGGAGATTCTATGACTACTTCATTTTATCTGTATGCTCTTTTAGTACTGGCCCTGTCCCTGGCCCTTTCTTTCTTTGGCTCCCGGTGGATAGAGGCTCTTTATGGGAAAAACCGGGACATCCTTACCTTTCCGGACGATGTGAAAAGGCGTGGACGGTGGCGGCCCTATGGACTGGGTATCCTGTTTTTCGCCTGCGGCATCCGATTCCTTTTTCTTACCTCAGGACTGCCCCTTTTCTTTCTGCTCTTTATGGCGGCGCTGCTGCTGCTTATGACGGCTACGGACTTTGAACAGTACTGCCTCTTCGACAGCATGATGATTCCCCTGGCCCTGGGCGGCATGGCTCTCACCGCTGTTTACCCCTCCCTCTTCACAGACCATGCTCTGGCGGCGGCAGGGGGCGGGGCGGCGTTCCTTCTTTTGGGCATTCTGTCCCGCGGTGCTCTGGGCGGCGGGGACATCAAGCTGATTGCCTGCCTGGGCCTCTGGCTTGGCACCGACGCCCTCATCTTCGTGGCGGCGGCAGGCAGTGTCTTCGGCGGCCTCTCGGCCCTGGTGCTCCTGCTTCTGGGAAAAAAGAAACGGAAAAGTGCCTTCGCCTACGGTCCCTACTTCACATTGACCGCCTTGGCCCTGGTGCTTATCCGAGGCATCTGATTCTCCTTTTTCATTCATCGTTGGTACATGGAGGTGCTCCCTATGCGTTTTGAAATGTGGAAATCCAAAGCCCAGAAGGGGGCTTGGATTGTGGTGGCAGCGCTTATGGTACCGGTTTTCTTCCTGTTCGGTGCTTTAGCCATGGATTTGGGAGAGATTTGGGCTTATCATTCTAAAATGCAGAATGCAGTGGATGCGGCTGCACTGGCTGGGGCTGGTCATTTTAGTGAAGCAAAGGGAGACCAAATCCTTGATTCCATTGATACGGCTAACCATAAAAATGCAGATGATAATGCAAAGATTTATTTATCCCAAAATCTGGGGGATTCCTTGGCTCAGTTGAATGCAGCAGAGTCAAATCATATGTTGCTGTTTCAAGCACAAAAAACAGATGACTCCCGTTCTTATTACAGGGTGGAATATACAAGACCTGTTCCCCTCGTATTTCTGCGCTATTTGAAAATCGGAGATTTTAATGTCAAGGCAGCAGCGGTTGCATTACTCCCGGCACCGGGAAAGACAACGGGTAAAGTTACATTTGATAATTTAGTTAATGTAGGGACTACATTTGATGGTTCTCTTGGGAATGGTGCTCAATGGGGGCGTAATAAGATTGATAGTGCTTCATTTGATAATGGAAAGGTCGTCGTGTATGACGAATCTGAATATAATTGGAAAAGATTGAGTTCATATTATGGGAGGTATTACACTAGTGCGGCTCAAGGCTTATATAAAAGGGATGTTGATGGAGATGCAACTGGAAAATATTATAGTAATTTAACTTTGGGTGACTCTAATGATTATGATAATAAAATATCTGCCGTATCAGGTGCGATAGAATCTTTGTTCCAAAAAATGCAAATTCTGTTTCAACAATTTATGCTCATGACAATGATAATGTTTCTATAGAAGCTTCCACAAATACTAACTATATTCATATTATCAGTACTGCACGAAATTTTGATATAAATTTATCGAATGGTGACGGAAGCAAAGGAAGCAGTACAGATCCTGTTTACGTATATCTTGATCCGATAATTACAGAATCTGAATATAATGATAGCGGTTTGGATAGGGTTCATGTAAAAGTTCAAGAAAATATTATTCGACCGGTTATTTTTGTGTATACGGAATATTATCATGGCCATCAATGGCGTCAATGGCCTTTATCGCCTCTCCCATTGTCACGAAGGACCACAATAGATTTTCAAAATTACGGACATGATTTTAATGGCGTATTGTATGCACCATACGCTAGTGCAGATGTCCTTGGTTTTGAAAGTGGACATTTTAGCGGGTCTATATGGTTCGATATCATTCGATTCCAATCTAATCATGGTCATTTCGATTTTAAGGAATATGGAATTCCAACTAGCAATGGCAATTCAGATTCTTCTTCAGACTCTTCAGGAACAGCTCTTCGACTGGTACCAAATGATGAAGTCAGCTGGCCTCAAACCGAGCATCCTTATTTCGTCTACCAATAAAAAACACGACAAGGAAACCCGGTGTCCAGTCTGCCCAATGAGCTTTGTGTCTGCATGGTCTACGGCCGCTGCTTCCCCAGAGCACGAGTCTCCCGTCATTTCTGCAGGATTTGGACTGCATTTCCGGATTTCCCTGTGATTTTTTGTTTCCTTTTGCCTGATCAGGCGGAGGAGTGAAAGCGGTTAACCCATGGACTTCCGCTCTTCATAGATACATCCCTATGGCCATCTTGGGAAAATATGATGAGAGTCTTTCACATCCCTCTATTATATATATCGGAAAAATCGGTTTTATGTGAACGTCCTTTTGAAAATTTTTTGATTCCATAGAAAAAGACCCTGCTCATCATAAGCAGGGCTTTTTATTTACAGAAAATTACCGGCTTACAGCCATACGGATTTCATTCCTTAACTCTTTCGGTATTCTGAGAGCATCCATGGCCTTGTCCGAACTCCAGCCGGTAGATATCATTAGGTTTCTGACATCCTCAATCGTTCTCTGCTTTGTTACGGATTTAGTTACGGAGTCGGTTACTGATTTAGTCACTCTCTCGGTTACTCTTTCTACAATACCTTCACTCAAGTTGCACATGGTGTTCAACTCCAGCCTATTTTCCAAGGGCTTTACGTACGTCAGCCCTCATTTCCGTTGGGACATTCAGGGCATCCATGGCCTGGTTGATGTCCAGCCTCAAATTGACCATCACATTTCTTACATCTTCAATTGTTTTCTGCCTTGTTACGGATTTGGTTACGGATTTGGTTACGGAGTCGGTTACGGATTTGGTTACGGACTTAGTTACGGATTTAGTCACTCTCTCAGTTACTCTATCTACAATACCTTCACTCAGGTTGCACATGGTGTTCAACTCCTCTCTTTGTTCTTCGGTCAGATGAATGTTGTATCTTTCCTTCAATATTTCATTTCTTTCGTCGCCGGACATATTTTCTTTCCGGAATAGAAGCTGCAATAGCCCGATGAGGCGGTTTCTTACTTTTTCATCGCTCAGGTAAATCATGACCACATTCAGCAGGTCGTAGGATTTTTGATTTGCTTTGTACCGGTGAAGGAGATGTTCTTCTTTCATCCGGTAGCGGTTGATGGCGCTTTGGCCGTTGGGGGAATCCATACAGATGAAAATACTGTAGACCTTCTTGATGTTGTTATAGTCGGAGCCCTCAAATTCCCGTTTCTTCTGGCTGGACATGATGCGGCTTACATAGTACAGTGCTCTTTTCAGTATGTCGTAGCCAAGGGTGGAGGCTTTCTGCGTTTTCTGGGCTTCCACGTTAATGATAAGGGTGATGAGGTCGCCGGAGTCTGGAGCTTTGGCGTGGAAAAGAATATCAAAAGTGACCCAGCCTTCAGTGGGGCTGCCCTCTTCATTTCGGTCGCCCTGGATCTTTTTCGTGACGGCATTGGTCTTGTCCTGGTTCAAAGGTATCCGGCTGACTTCCGGTGTGCCTTCAATGTAGACATTGGCAATTTCTTCTATGGAAGCATCCTTGAATTCGGAAACCGTGCTTTTCAGAATGTGGGCCAGTATGGATTTGTCGGAAAGAATATTCTTGGCGCTCTGGTCATATCGGGGCTCGCCATAGCCCATGAGCCTGTTTTCTGCAGTGTCCATTTTCCACACCACCTCCTTCTGTATTTATTTTATCATAGTTTGAAAAGTCTGTTTTTCAGAAGAGTTTTCTTCCCGGCAGGTCATTCTGGGTCGGTCAGCCGACAATAGGAAGGCCCTTTTATGGGCAGGCTAAGGGCCAACTTCGGCTGACTTGGAGGTCCTATGCAGGACTTCCACACAGTGAAGAATCTTGGCACATGGAGCAAGTTGTATCAATGGTGGTAAATACCAGAAGCAGGGGAGATTTCTCCACTTCACTTCGCTGCAGTCGAAATGACAGTGGGGCAGGCAGCACGGGTATCATCCGCTTCCCTTCGGAATGAATATAAGCTGCCCTCTGCTGTGTCATCTCGAGCGGAGGTACATGTCGGTATGGGAGTGGTGTGTCGTGATTCTATTGAAACTCAGAGTCGAGAGATCTCCGGCCGCAATGCATTCTATACCATTGAGGCGTGAGATTTCTCCACTTCGCTTTGCTGCGGTCGAAATGACAGTGAGGCAGGCAGCACCGGTGTCAATCGTTTACTTTCGAAATGACTATAAGCTGCCTGCCGCTGTGTCATCTCGAGCGGAGATACATGTCGGTATGGAAAGTGGTGTGTCGTGATTCTATTGAAACTCAAAGTCGAGAGATCTCCGGCCGCAATGCATTCTATACCATTGAGGCGTGAGATTTCTTCACTTTGTGGAGACTCTGCATAGAGTCTCCAAGTCAGCCGAAGTTGGCCCTGCGTAGAGCAGTAATGGAGTGTTACTTGTATGCTTACCCTCGTACACCCTTTGCCGCTTCGCGGCGTTCCCCTCAAGGGGCAACGAGAATTAAGAAAGGCTTTCCTATTGGCGGCTGACCGGCTGCGGTCGAAATGACAGGGAAATACCAATAAAAAACATCACAAGGAAACCCGGTGTCCTGTCTGCCCAATGAGTTCGGTGTCTGCATGGTCTACGGCCGCTGCTGTACGGGGTACGACGGCGCGCGCCAGGCATGAGTCTCCCGTCATTTCTGCAGGATTTGGACTGTATTTCCGGATTTCCCTGTGATTTTTTGTTTCTTTTTTGCCTGATCAGGCAAGGGTGTGAAAGCGGTTAACCCATGGACTTCCACTCTTCATAGATACATCCCTATGGCCATCTTGGGAAAATATGATGAGCGTCTTTCCATTCCGCAGGTCTTTCACATCCCTCTATTATATAAATACCGCGAGATTCAAAAATGTGAAGGTCACATTTGAAATTTTTTCAAAAAAGTTTCTTTATTATACTAAAGAAAGCCTGCTGCCGGTACGTGGCATCAGGCTTTTGTGTTGAAAACTAGAAATTCGGGGTATTACTCCGGCTGATATTTATAGACCCGGTATTTACACTTTAGACTATTTCTTTCTTCCTTGGTAAGGGTATCATCGGTATCAGAATCCCACAGAAGTACGTAGTCTTTATCATTCTTGAGATAGGTGTAGAGGGGGTCAATAGATGTGGTGAGCAGATGGGTAAAGTGATACTGCTTCATGAAATCGTGGTAGTCTACATAGCCGGATAAAAGGGCTAAATATTCGGAGAAAACATCTTTCTTGTGGTTTAGCTTAGGAAGAAATACTTCTGCCCGTGTATCCATATAACAGGGAATGCCGCGAAATTCTGCGTAAGGGCCATCGTTGTATCCGGTCCAAAGGGAGATTGGGCGGCCGGCGCTGTCTTCTTCGATGATGTCAATGCTTTTCTTTAAAGCCGGATTCACCAGGGGCTTATTGAAGTACAGATAGCCTATTGGCACCAGAAGAAGCAGAAGTAAAGTGGCAAAGAGATTTCTTGCATTACCCCTTAATTCATCCTGCTTGGCCCTGTCTTTCCAAAGAATATAGGCACCGGCTGCTGATAATAAAAAAAGGAGACCTATAATAGTACAAAGTGGAACTATCTTTGCCATAGGAATGGTGTTCTTTATAAAAATGAAGAACACTCCCATAAGAGCAGCAATATACATAAGGACCATCATGGGCCATGTTCGCTTCCAGGTAGTGGTTTTCTTTTCTTTTTTCTTAAAGGAGAATCCATGGAGAATGGAAGCAAGCGGGAAAAGGCCGGCTATCAGAAAGAGGAAAATGCTTCGAATTGCTAGAAATGCCATGAGTGATGTGCCGGCAAAAAGAAGTACCCAATGGAGAGGCAGTGGATTGCGGGCATAAATTACGATGAGAATAAGAATGATGGGAAGAATGACAGAGGCATAAAAATTAGGGCCTATAGATAAAGGATGCATTTCTGTAACGAGAGAGTTAATTCCTTCATAGCCATAGGAGTGGAATGCGTAGGTCATAGCTTCTATGCCGTAGGGATTCATGAATCCGGCAATAAGGATAGGGATCCATAGGAGAGCTGTGTATTTCCATTTCCACAGGAAACTATGCCGGAACCAGGGAATCTTGGTGCCAAAGATAGATTCAGCCGCATAGGGGAGGATAAAAACAGAAAGCATGGGCCACATGGCAGCATGAAAATTGATGAGCAGAGCGGACAAAATAAAAAACAACCCGTAAATAGTCCATGAGGGTCTTTCTTTATCTTTTAAGTATTCCAGGACGTAGATTTCAATGAGGAAAATAAGACCGGATATGACCTGAGGCCTCTGGCAGAAATAAAATGACAGGAGTACGGTGGCACCTGCAGTAATCGTTCGAGACACAGCTGTGTCGTGATTGTCCACTAACTGGAGCAGTTTGTAGAAAATGAAGATAAATATAGCACCGGTAATCCAGTTGAAAAGGAGCATGCCCTGCATCTGTCCGATTTCATAAATCTTCCACAGCCCCAGCGCAAACAGCCACTGCTGCATGACGAAATGGAATTCTTCGTGAATGGTAAAGGGTTCGATATGGGGGATTCCGTAGTTTTCCACATAACGGCCGGAGTTCAGGAGAAACCATCCGTCATTATCAAAGCGTGTGGTGAATAATAGAAGAATGGAAGCTATGAGGAGAATAAAGAGAATGGACGAAATCTTACTTTTCACTGTTTTTCTCCTCCTCTGTATTGATTTCCTGATAATCGATTTCCGTATTTACTTTCCAAAGGGAAGTCTTATCAGTTTTGTTATCCTTAATTAATTTCACCGCTTCCATGGCGGTGAGCATGGAATGGTCCATGTTATTATAGCGGTGCTGGCCATTCCGCCCGATGCAGTACAAGTTGGGAATGGTGTCCAGTTCCTTCTGCAGAAGTGGAAATTCTTTATAGCTGCCGTAGTAGGCAGGATAGGCTTTCTGCATCCGTACCACATGTCCTTCTTTCACGGCACCAGGTCGGATGACATGGATTTTCTCCAGCTCCTTTTCCGCAAAGGCAAGGAAATCGGAGTCGTCCATGGACCAGAGGCTGTCTCCTTCTTGGCAGAAATATTCAAGGCCAATCCAGACCGTATGCATGGGGTCTTTCACCAGGTAGGGAGACCAGTTATTGAAAACCTGGAGACGGCCGATTTTAACTTCCGGTTCCTGGATGTAAATCCAGCAGTCCGGAATGATATGGTTTAATGTTTTGTGATGGGTATGATTTTCCAGCTCCAAACGGTCCACTAAGAGGCCGGCGGTCATAAAATCACGGTAGGGGAGTTCTTCGGCAGTCTGCTTTGCCTCTTTACGAATCCAGCCATCAGGCAGAGCCCGTACCAGGTCTTTGACCGGCATGCTGGAAAGGACGTAGTCTGCCTTGCTTTCCTGAATCTTTCCTGCCCTGTCTTTATACAGTACGTAGGTGAGATTTTTATCATCAGTTCCTTTAAAGCCTATGGTTTCCGCATTCATGCGGATTTCTCCGCCCAGACGGAGCACCTCATCCCGAAGGCATTCATAGAACTCACCGGGGCCGTACTTGGGGTAGGAGAAACGTTCGATGAGGGAGGTCTGTACTTCTTTGGGCTGCAGGTGGAAGGCCCGCTGGAAGAAATCCTTCAATACGGCGCCGATGGAAATTCCCTTGATGCGCTGGCTGCCCCAGTCGGCGGAGAGATTTCTTGGCGATTTGCCCCATACCTTCTCTGTGTAGCCCTCAAAAAATGTCTGGTACAGCTTTTTTCCGAACCGGTTAATCATAAAGTCTTCCAGCGTAACTTCTTTCCTCTTGTGAAAACAGGAATGAAGGTAGGAGAAGCCCATGCCGGTCATGCGGAAAAGGCCCAGGTTCTTTATGGTGGTGGGATTTAAAGAAACGGGGTAATCGAAAAACTTATGAAGATAAAGGATGCGGGACACCCGCTGGCGGTTCAGGAAGACAGCATCCTCCTTTTCAGGGTCCGCTCCGGCAGGATCCAGCTCACATTCCCGCTGAAGGATACGGTCATCCATGGCAGGGGCAGAGGCTCTGGGCATGATGGTGTCCCAGAGATTCTGCACCTCATGGCTTTTGGTGAAGAAGCGGTGACCGCCAATATCCATGCGATTGCCGGAAAAATTAACGGTTCTGGAAAGACCGCCCACCATGCTGTCCTTTTCCAGAATCACGGGATGGATGTCTGTATGCTTCAAAAATTCATAAGCCGCCGTCAGTCCTGCAGGGCCGGCGCCGATAATTACAGCAGTTTTAGTCATTGAAATAGCCTACCTGTTTTAGTTTTGGAAAATTCCGTATAAACCTATTATAATATATATATCTATTTTTTAGAATGATGATTGTTCAATAACATTATTGTCATTCTCTCAGGAGTCTCTTTTTCGTGCTTGATGAGAAAGATGTGAACCCTTGGCAGAATATGGTCTTTGCCAGATATTATGAAATCAAGGAAATTTATAGGGAAGATGAAGCTGATATGCAAGATAGTTTATTACTTCCTATAGAAAAATCTTATATCGCTTTTTGCCTGTTTTGCAACTATCATCTTATTTTTATATGCTTCTTAGTAGCAGTAGATTTTGTGTTATGCTAAAATAATGCCAAGAAATATATGTTTTTACATACATGGGGGAATCGGGGGATGAACGGCATAGTATGAAATCGGGCAGAAAGACAAAGCAGGTTCTGCCATTTTTTGATTCACCCATTCTGCTTGTTAACTGTATTAAGGGGGAGCGGAGTTGAAACTTTCAGATAAGATATCCGGCGCCATCGAGCGAATGTCTCCGAGGAAGCTGCTGCTTCTTTGCGGCTTGGCAGCCATTCTGGTCTTTATTATCATTTATTTCATCCTGTCGGCTGTATTTTCAGATAAAAAAGCGCCGGCAGCGGCACCGGCGGCTATGGTGCCGGTGATTGAAGCGTCCCGGGATATTGAGCCGCAGACGGTGATTACGGAAGACATGGTGAAAGCGGTGGACGTATCGTCCAACCTGGTTCCTTCCGGTGCCCTCACCGATAAGAATGCGGTGGTAGGCAAGAAGGCAGGCACCACCATCCTTTCCGGCGATGTGATTACAGCCCGGAAGCTGTCCCAGAGAGCCGGCGGCTTTGTAGGCCTCATTCCTGACGGCATGAGGGCCGTGTCCTTCTCGGTGAATGATGTCACCGGCGTTTCTGGCTTTGCAAAACCGGGGGACAAGGTGGATATCCTTCTGGTCACCTCCCGGGAAGGGGTGAATCGCATTACGTCCAAAATCCTTCTGAAGGATGTACTGATTCTGGCGGTGAACAAGAGCAGCAGCCAGCCGCAGCCACAGCCCCAGAATACGGATAAGAACGGCAAAGGAGTACCTGATGGCAGCGCACCAAGGCAGACCTCTTCCAGCACCGCTTCCATCGGAACGCCGTCGGTGGTGACGGTGGCATTGACGCCCTATGATGCGGCCAAGCTCATCGCTTCCACCCAGATTGGCCAGCTGCAGATGCTGCTCCGTCCAACGAATGATGAGGGAGACCATTATGTGGGTTACTACGTTATCCCTCTTCCCAAGGCGGAAGCACCTCAGCCGGCACCCCAGCCGGTGTATGCGGCACCGCAGCCTGCATCCGCTCCGGCAGTTTCCATTTCTTCCGGCGGCGCATCCAGCGGTTTTTCAGGCATTGAAGTCATTCGTGGTACCAGCGTGAGCAGGGGGCAGTAATGATGAATAAAAGATTAAAACGAATCGGCCTCCTGGTGACGGCGGCCATGATTGGTGCGGCGGGCAATGTGTTTGCTGCAGATATATTGAACGTATCGGTGAACGGATCCCGGTACATGGAGGACTCCGGCATTACCAGACTGGCAGTCGGAAATCCGGATATTGCGGATATCCGTCTCCTTTCCAATAACGATTACCTGGTGGTGGGTAAGAAAGCTGGCTCCACTTCCCTTCTGGTATGGTCCAATAATGGCCGCCAGGAATACAATGTGTACGTTTCCGGCGACGATGAAGGCACGGAAAAGGCTATCCAGAAAGCCATTGGCTACCCCGGTGTGAAGGTGCAGATGATGAACGGCAAGGTCCTTCTCCGGGGCAAGGTGAAGAACCAGTATGAGCACGATTCTGCGGTGAAAGTGGCCCAGCTTTACCTGGGGAGCGGCGGAGGCAATGCTTCTTCTGCCACTGCCAATGGCGAAAGCCAGGGGGCGGCCACAGATTCCAATATCATCGATCTTCTGGACATGACAAATCCCAGCCAGGTGCGGCTGGAAGCGCAGATTATTGAAATCAATACGTCAGCCGAAAGGAACTTGGGCATCCAGTACTGGTCCCCTACCATTGGGAGCAGCAGCTCCGGCACCGGCTCCGATTCCGGTAATAGCTCTAGTGATGACGTGACCCGTGGCTCTTCCGGCCTCTTCTATACAGGGGAAAATTTCTACAATCACCGCGGCAGCTTCGGCTGGCTGGGAAGCCATTTTTCAAACATCAATGCTTCCCTCCAGGCGCTGGTGACGGAGGGCAAGGCCAGAATTCTGTCCCGCCCCTCCATTACCACCATGAGCGGCCAGAAGGCGAATATCCTCATCGGCGGCCGTATCCCCATTCCCACCTCTGCCGGTGACGGCCAGATTGCCATTGACTGGCGGGAATACGGTATCCGTTTGAACATTGAGCCGGTGGTGGATGCGGAAAACAAGATTACCTCCAAGGTGCACGCAGAGGTATCCACTCTGGACTACGGCCACAGCGTGACAGAAAATGATTTTTCCATCCCCGCCATTGCGTCTAGAGAGGCTGACGCCGTTATTAACGTCCGCTCCGGCATGACTATGGCCATCGGCGGCCTCCTGAACTCCCAGGACGGCAAGACGGTCACCAAGATTCCCCTACTGGGTGATATCCCCATTATCGGACAGTTCTTCCGTCATACCCAGAAAACAAGGGATAACCGGGAACTCCTCATCCTCATTACCCCCACCCTGGTGTCCGATGAAACACCGGTATCCATGAGCCAGCGCATGAAGGGAAGCTACGAGGACAATGAACGGTACCTTAGAAATGCAGAACGGGTCAACGTGAATACACCGGTGAAACCGGGAACAGAGCAGCAGGAAACAGACCTCTTCGGCGGCAAGCCCAGCGATGACAATGGAGACACCGTCATCCTGGAAGAAAAGCCCAAACAGGAAGGCCCCTCCCACATCCTCCGTACTACCGATGAAAAAGGCGAAACCGTCTACATCCCCATGACAGAAGAAGACTACGCCAAACAGAAAAACAACCTCCAGGTGGTGGGAGTAGAAAAGAACCCCCTGCCTGAAGGGGCAGAAAAAGTGCCCGTGGTGAAGAAGGCTAAAGTGTCACATCCTGTAGACACCACCGCCGCGGATAAAGAAAAGGCGGACATTCGTAATAGAGTGAAGAAGATTATGGATGGGTATGCTCGCTAGAAGGTTCTCAAGATTGACGGCAATGGAAGTTGTAGTTATTTGAGGAAATAGGTTCAAAAGGTTCAGAAGGTTCACAGGGTTCAGAGGGTCAGGTGTCGGCGCACAAATAAAAAGCGCCGACGGAGTATGAAGCCGCTGCGCGGCAGTGGAAGCCTGCCTTGAGACCGGTATGGAAATACCCTGCTTTGCTTCTGGCGGAGCGGAAGAGCTTTGGTCGGAGCTGTGGGCTGGAGTCATGTGAGGACTAAGGTTCAAATGATTCAGAAGGTTCACAGGGCTTAGAAGGTCAGGTGTTGACGCACAAATAAGAAGTGCCGACGGAGTATGAAGCCGCTGCGCGACGGCGATATTCTGCATTGGAATAAGTGTGGAAGTATGCTGCTTTGTGTCAAGGAGGTAGAATTTCATGGCCAGCTATAGAGACTTAAGGGCATGGAAGGAATCGTGCATGCTTGCCCGCGAAACGTATCTTCTTGTAAGGCGGCTTCCGACCTATGAATTACATGCATTGTCTTCTCAAATGAGACGGGCGGTAGTTTCTATTAGTTCAAATATTGCAGAAGGTTCCGGAAGAGGGACCATCAGGGATTATATCCGGTTTCTTTTTCAAGCCAAAGGGTCTGCACATGAATTGGAAACTCAGCTGATTTTATGTGTTGAACTGGGCTTTTTGAAACAGATGGATGTGAATCCTGTGCTTGAGCATGACCGCAGAATAATTTGGCTCATAGGAAGATTGATTAAAAGTTTAGAGGGAAAAGAAACTTTTAGACAGGGCTTTATGGAAGATATAGATATTTACGATGCAGAACAATTGACATAAAGAATATGGGGCACCATAGGTTTTATCTTTGGGGCGCTCAATATGTTTAAAGTCAGTTGAAAAAGGTGGGCGTTATATGAATTTAAACGCCCACACCACAACCCTCTGAACCTTTTGAACCCTTTGAACCTTTTGAACCCGATATCTCAATTTTATTCAGCAAATATGACGCAAATATACAAAGACGCGAATGGGAGGCATCACATGGAAGGCAGGAAAGGGACTATATTTACTGTTTTCAGCACGGCTTATGCTGTGGGGAAGTCGCTGATTGCTGTTAATATTGCGGCGGAGCTGGCGAAGCAGGGGATGAAGGTGTGCCTGGTGGACCTGGACCTGCAGTTCGGGGATATATGCTACTACCTGAAGCTCAACCCGAAGAAGACCATTGCCGATGCCCAGCGTGCCATGAAGGCGAATCCCCAGGATACGGTGGCGGTGGAGTTTTTGACGAAGTATGCCGCCGGCGGGGTGTCCTTTGATGTGCTCACGAATCCGAAGCTCATGAAAGAGGCCTATAACATGGACAACGGTATCATCCGCTCTCTGGTGCAGCAGCTGCAGCTGGAGTATGATTACGTGATTATCGATACCACCTCCACCTTCAGCGCCCTGAACCTGTCCATGATGGACCTGTCCACGCTGATTAACTTTGTGGGTATCGTAGATTTCATCCCCACCATTAAAAATATGAAGCGCGGCAGCGATACGCTGAAGGAACTGGGCTATGACGACAGCAAAATCCGGTATGTGCTGAACCGCAGCAATGCAAAGACCCGTATCGACGTGGAGGACGTGGAGGCCATCCTGGGCAAGCATTTCGACTACGTCCTTCCCAATGATTTCCAGACCGCCCAGAATTCCGTCCGAAGCGGCGTGCCCTTTGTGCTGGAGGCACGGCATACGCCGCTTGCGAAGGAGCTGATTTCCATCGTGGACGGCTATGTCCGCCCGGATACGGAACAAAAAGAAGAGAAAACCGAGGACCACGGCAGCTGGCTCTCCCGGCTGTTTTCTTAAAGGAGGTGAAGGATTTTGGCATACAGAACCGTCCTTATTGAAGAAAACCAGGTCATGCTGGAAAGACTGTCCAGCGTCATTAAAAATACACCGGGCTTTGACCTGAGCGCCCGCTACCGGAATGCCGGTGATGCCCTGGGGCAGATGCAGGCCTTCAAGCCGGAACTCATTCTTCTGGATATTGATAATGAAAGAAACGGCGCGCTCCTGCCGGATCTGAAGAAATCCTATCCCCACACCGCCATTGTAGGCATGAGCCGGAAATGGGACTCCGAAGCCCAGTCCCGCCTCATGCGCTCCGGCGCCGGCGGATTCATGATTAAGCCCTTCACCGGGGAAGAGCTCCGGGAAACCATCCAGAACCTGGGGAATTCCGCCGCCGCCCACCATTCGGAAGTGGTATCCTTCTTCAGCCCCAAGGGAAAGAGCGGCAAAACCACCCTCATTTCCAACTTGGGCGCTGCCCTGGCAAGGAAGACAGGGGAGTCCGTAGCCATCATCGACGGGGACCTCCAGTTCGGCGATATGTCCGTTTTCTTCAACCTCACGCCCCAGAGCACCATCGTGGAAGCGGTGCGTGATATTTCCTTCCTTTCCCCGGTGACTTTGAAATCCTACTTCGTACCGGTGAATGACCGCCTCTCCATCCTCTGCGGCGCCTCTAAGCCGGACCTGGCGGAAACGGTGACAATCGAGGGCATGACCAGCCTCATTAAAATGGCCAGAAGCATTTTCCGTTACGTCCTCCTTGATCTATCTTCCGGCTTCTCCGACGTATCCTGTACGGCCTGCGAACTGTCCGACAAAACGGTGCTCATGGCCATGGTGAACGGCGGATACGAAGTGGAACACATGAAACGGGCCCTTGAAATCTTCCGCAGCTGGGATGACTACAAAGAGAGAGTCTGCCCGGTGTTCACCCGCATCTCCCCCTGTACGGAGGAAGAAAAAACAGTCTTCTCTAAAGCCCTGGGATTCCCGGTGGCCCATATCCTCCCCAACGAATACCTGGCCGTATCTTCCGCTGCCGATAACGGCAGACTGCTTATAGACCAGGACCCCAATAACCCATTCTCCCTGGCCGTGGAAAGCATGGCGGAGGAGATAGCGGGAGGAAGGTAAAGGACGGTTGACGCGCCTTTCCTTAGAACTTGCCTCCCCCATCTATGGGGGAGGGGGACCACGTGAGCGGTGGAGGGGGGCCGCTTCGCGGCAGGGCGGTAGGCGCCTGCGGCGCCAGTATGATAAAACCTTTACAACCACGCCCTTGGCGTGGGGGAAAACCATACAACCGCCCTGGCGGGCGTTGGAAATGCACCCCTTCTGTCGCCTGCGGCGACGTCTTCCCCGAAGGGGCAGATTTGCTCTATGCTTCCCCTTTCTTATGCTTAGGTTGCTCTAAGCATCGTGCCGCTAAAACTTCCCCCTCCGGGGGCAAGTACCGCGAAGCGGGGATAGGGGTGCATTTCCCACAGGCGCAGCCTGGTTTGCATGTTTTCCCTATAGCGCCAAAGGCGCGGTTTTCCGGTTTTATCATAAGAGGTGCCGCTATCATGTAAAGGCGCCCACCACCTGCCGCGGAGCGGCATATAAAATGGTGGCATTAGCCACACCACAACCCTCGGGCCGCAGGCCCGTCAAACTTAAGAACCTCAACGCCGAAGGCGTGTCAAACTTGAGAACCTTGTTTTGTATGATTCCCTCTTTAATTTTTTTCTACCTCCGTGTTATAATTCAGTCAGGAAGGAGAATGTCAGGATGATACTTTTATTTTCATTACTTTTCGCCTTTCTGTTCTTTATTCTTCTCTTCCTTGGCCTTACGGCAGTGTTGCGGCGGAGGAGGGAGATGGCGGAGCGTATCCAGATGTACTCCGGGTACCGGCCTTCTGTGGTACGAAAGGCTTCTCTCTTTGAGGTGCTTCGGAGCCGTCTCCATGAAATTTTTGCGGAGAAAGCGAAGCGCTCCGGTACATCCGGGAGGAGCCGGCTGGATCTGATGATGGTACGGGCAGGGCTTCCTTTGCTGGGGTCGGAGTTTCTGGCCATTTCGGCGGGTCTTTCGCTTCTGGTATTTATCATTTTTGCACTGGTGACTTTCAATCCCATCACCGGCCTTCTGGCGGTGCTTCTCTTCCTGGCGGCGGACTTTGTGTTCGTACAGCGGAGAATCGCCAAGCGTCTCGATAATTTCCAGCGCCAGCTGGCGGACTGCCTCTCCCTGGTAGCGAACTCTTTGCGGGCCGGTTTCTCTTTCCTGCAGACCATGGAAATCATTTCCCGGGAAATGGAACCGCCCATGTCGACTGAATTTTCCCATGTCATGAGAGATACCAGCCTGGGAAAATCCCTGGATGAATCTCTCCATGATATGGATGAAAGAGTAGGCAGCGCTGATTTTTCCCTGGTAGTGACGGCGGTATTGATTCAGCAGCAGGTCGGCGGCAATCTGGCCACTATACTGGATACCATCCGCGAAACCATTTCGGAACGTATCCGCCTGCGCCGTGAAATTGGAACACTTACCGCGCAGGGGAGAGCCACCGGCATTATTCTGGCATGCATTCCAGTGGCACTGGCTTTATTCTTCTATACACTGGCCCCGTCTTTTATACAGCCCCTGATTACGACTACCACTGGTCATATTGCTATCGGGGCAGCCATTATTCTTGAAATTGTGGGCTTTATCGTTATCTACAAAATTGTGGATATTAAGATTTAATGTTTTGGTAAAAAGCCTTCCGGCTTTTTATATATTCAATGTGATGGATTACCATGGGAGGAGGTGAATTCCTATGATGTCTCGCGCTTCTCAGATGTATGATAATTATGTAGTGAATGTTGAATAACTATTTATGGTCGGATGCATTAGATAATTACTGAGATT
>OOBU01000509.1_pt1 | contig 17187 bp, 18 predicted proteins | sample 1671501 | NCBI WGS metagenome assembly OOBU01 (sample SAMN06348163, study PRJEB24527) | human gut metagenome | biome: human gut; feature: ankylosing spondylitis patient; material: feces | host: Homo sapiens | place: China | collected 2015-10
AGTAATAATTGATACTAATCCTTTAACATAATTTTCTTTGTTCACTTCTTTTTCCCTTCATGTATTCCTCGACTACAAATAACATCAAAGAACGTTTTGTAACAAATCCTGGCATCTTCAACCAGCGTTAGATTTGCCGCATATTCGCCATCATAAGCAGCCTTCTGTTCATCAGTCACTAAGTCGCGGCCACGGACCTGTGCTAACCCAGTAATCCCCGGTAGAACTGCCTCAGCTCCGTTTGCATGCCGTAATGACAAGACTTTCTTTTCTTTCAGAATCAATGGTCTTGGACCGATAATACTCATTTCACCTTTGAAAACGTTGATTAATTGTGGTAATTCATCCAGGCTTGATTTACGCAGCCATTTACCAACTTTAGTTATGTATTTTTCTGGATTTTCAAAGTTCGCAGTTGCTAGCTGCGGAGCGTTTATGTACATTGTTCGAAATTTATAAATTTTAAATGGTCGGCCGTTTTTTCCCATTCTTTCTTGACGGAAGAAAACCGGACCGCTTGAGTCTAATTTAATCCATCCCGCCAATATCAAAAAGAGTGGCCACAAAATTACTAGTAATAGAAAACTGATAATAAGGTCTATCCCCCGTTTGATGTACCTAGGATAAAATTGCGACTTCCTGGCTTTGGCTATTTCATTGTCAGTAACCTTCATCATACTAATCCTCCTCTCTTAATCATCCTTTTTAGTCGAAAAGAGGGGCGAGGTTGCCCCCCGCCTAATTTTCTTAATTAAAAGAACCAAAAGTGCTTCTTTTTAGGCAGTGGCTGCCAATCTAAATTAACCTGATCCCCATTAATTATGTCACGCGCGTTTTGTTCATATGTATCAGCCAGCTCAGCGCCAAATTCACTGCGCAGTTTCTGCAGCGCCTCGCTGAGCTCGTATTCGCGATGACTCAAGGCATGCGCGTCAGAGGCAAAGATTGCTCCCTGCCCGGCCTTGATCATGCTGGTCGTAACCTTTTCAATCTTTTTGCCAAACCGGCCCAGATAACTGCTGGATGTCAATTGAGTCAGACATCCCTGCTCTAAGAATGACTGCAGTCTTTCTGGATGTTCCAGCAGCTCGGCATTTCGTTCTGGATGGACGATAATCGGCACGATGCCTTGCTGCCGCAGCTTAAAGACCATTTCCTTAGCGTACTGTGGCACTTCTTGGCTGGGAAACTCCAGCAGCATGTAGCGGCCGCCCTCATCCGCGAACAAAATATCATCTTTTTGCAAGGCTTCCAGCAGCTCGCCATTGATCCGAACTTCCTGACCTGGAAAAACCGTTAATGGAATCTCGTTTTCATTCAGCGCTTGTTGAAAGTCCGCCGTCAACTGCAATACATCGGCTTTATGATTGATATAGTGCCCATTCATATGATGCGGCGTCAATAAAGCGTGCGTTATGCCATCATTAACCGCGTCTTGGGCCAGTTTTAAAGAAGTCGCGAGGTCAGGTGAACCATCATCCACGCCTGGCAACAAGTGACAATGCAGATCGATCAAAACCATCTTGATTCACCCTTCCTACTGTATGCGGCGAGCCTAGTCTTCCGATTCTTTTTCGTAGCCGTAGCCATAGCCGTAGCCATAACCGTAGCCTGCGTCGTCTTCTGGTACCACGTCATTCAAGACATAGCCTAATAGATGTGCGTGACTCATCTGCAACAGTTCAACGGCCCGCCGTACGCCAGCTTTTTGCGTCACACCCTGCCGTACGACCAGCACCACGCCATCCACGCTGCCTGCAATCGTTTGCGTATCGGTAACTTCCAGCATTGGCGGTACGTCTAATACGACCAGATCATATTGAGACTTTACGGCTTCCAAAAGCACCTTCATTCGCTGTGAACTCAGCAGCTCGGCTGGGTTAGGCGGTACCGCTCCGCTTGGCAGCAGTTCTAATCCTTCAATGCCGCTTTCTTGGATCACATCATTTAAGTTGACTTCTGATTGATCACTGCTCAAAACCGTTGACAAGCCTGACTGTCCGGTCAAATCAAAAGTTGAATTAAGCGTTGGGCGACGCATGTCGGCGTCAATCAGCAGCACGCTTTTGCCTTCTTGCGCCCAGACGACAGCCAGGTTGGCTGCAACGGTACTTTTCCCTTCACTGATGTTGACAGAGGTAAAAGCAATCGTCTTTAAGCGTCGGTCCACGGCCATGAAGTGAATGTTGGTACGTACGGTCCGAAACTGTTCCGCGGCGACGCTTTTGGGCTTAGCCACCGTGATCAGCTTGGCGCCGTTTTTCATCGTATTGTTGTCAATTCGTGACTTGCGTTTGAAGATTCCCATCATAACCCTCCTTTAGACCCGGCGCGTCTGCGTGTTTTGCGAACGCCGCTTGATTGAGAAACCGTCATCCAAGTTGATGTGGGTAATCTGACCAAGATTCGTCAAGCCCAGCTCATCAACCATGAAGTCGTTGTCCCGCACACTGGTATCCATCAGATCGCGCATCAGTACGATCATAAAGCTGATTAACAGCCCTAAGACGGCCCCTGCCAGCGTAAACAGCTTAACGTTAGGCGATGATGGCTTACTTGGCGTTGTCGCGCGGGCCACGACCGTCACGTTGTTAACATTCATGATCTTTTTGACCCGCTTTTTGAAGACGTTGGCAATCGTGTTGGCCGCCGCCGCGGATTTCTTTGGATTATCGGTTTCCACGCTGACCGAGAAGACTTGCGAGTTGGTCTGCGTCTTGATCGTGATCGCGTCTGACAGCTGGCTGGTCGTCATGCTGTAGCCTTGACCGGTATGTTCAACCTTAGCTGGCTTGGCCGCGCTGACCAGCCGCTTGGTCCCATCAGCCAGCGTCTTGTACTTAGCTGGCTGGGCCTTGCGAATGACCTTGACTGGGTTGGCCAGTTCTTTTTTGGTTTCTTTTAAAATTACTGGACTTGTAATGATGTCCTTGTAGGTATTGATGACCTGAATGTCGGCCTGCTGGTTAGTGTAGGCCTGACCATTGGCATTATTTTCGCTTTTTTGGTTAACCAATAATTGCGTGGTTGCCGTATATTTTGGCGTCATAATGAATTTAGAAACGATAAAGCCGGCCAATGCCAGGGCAATCGTACAGGTAATCAAAAACTTCAGATGTTTACGGCACAGATTAAACAGGCGACGCAAATCGATCGTGTTGTTACTGCTGTTTTCCAATGTTTTCCTCCTTTAATCAGTCACGCTGACGTGTTTAAGCTGTAGAGCATCGTGAATCTCATCAGACACGCGCTGCATCTCGCTGGTTGGCACGACTTCAAACGACTCGCCGCCTTCACTGTCGCCATGGCCCTGCACGTGATCAGAAACCACTTTGCCATTAGCCTTGCGATACTTCATGGCTAGCGTCGTCATGTCGCTGAACGTCAGATTGGTCTTGGACTGATCAGCAATCGAATTCAAGAATTTTTGGTTAAGTACTGACTTATATGAAGCAGCTTCCTTCATTAAAGCGGTAATGACCAGGCGCTGCCGTTCTTGCCGGCCATAGTCGCCTTGGGGATCGTCATAGCGCATCCGACTGAAGGCCAGGGCTTTGGCACCATTCATGTGGTACGTCTTACCCTTTTTAAAGCTGTAGCCTTCATAGTCAAACGTCAAAGGCGAAGTTACAGTAACGCCGCCGACCTGATTGATGGCTTTTTCCAGCCCGCCCATGTTGACCATTACATAGTAGTCAATTGGCACGTTAAAGTATTTTTGAATAGTATTGATGGTTTCTTTAACCCCACCATATGTATAGGCCGCGTTGATCTTGGCTGGTGAATATTCAGCATAGCCGGGCAGATTAACCTTCATGTCTCGCGGCAGGCTGACAATCGTGGTCGTCTTTTTTTGCGGATTAAGCGTCATCATCATGATCGTATCTGTCCGGCCTTTGTAATCACGGCCCAACGCCCCCGTATCAGTACCCAAAAGCAGGATATTGATTGGCTTGCCCTGCTTGAGGACCTTGTCAGCATTCCGATACGTCTTGGCGCCTGATTCGCTGTACATATTATTGGTAGCAACATGGACGTTTCGCCAGGCAACCCCCGCGAAAATCAAGGCGAGAATCACTAAAAGTCCAATGAATGACCACAAAATCTTCAAACCTAATCGTTTCCGACGATGGTGATGATGGTGGTGATGGTGCGAATGGTGCACCGGTTGATTTTGATTCGATTCTTCATTCATATTTACATAGTCCCATTTTTAAAAAAATTTTTACATCTACATACCTTAAATTATCTATGCATAAGCCCCAAAAAGTCAAGGCGTCAAGCCCCGCACGTCTCGTCGCACTAGGGTTTAACGCCTCGATTGTTAAAAGATTAATTTATTGATTTATATACACAGTTACGGAATGTTACGTTTGTTAACGCTTTATATTTATATTTTATAAATAATTTAATTAAATAAAATTCGTCAATAAAAAGTTTTATTATTTATTGCCCGATGCCGCGCACGGTCAAATCTTTATAAATGGTCTGGTCGCCATTATGAGCGGTAACGTGGTATTTGCCCGGCTTTTTAAAGTTATAGGTTTGATCGGCTCCCTGCGCGTTGCCGTTCAAAGTCGTCACGACGTTGTTATTGCTGTCTTTGATCTCAAACTGCGTGTTGGCTGGCGCCTTAAAGCTGACGGTCGCATCCCCGGTCTTGTTTAAGGAAACGTCAGTCGAAAAATCGACCTGCAGCTGACTGCTGGATGAAGAACTTGCCGATGAGGATGAAGAACTCGCTGATGATGAGCTGGCTGCCTGCGAGCTGCTGGATGCGGCCGCGGCTGACTCTGAGCTGGACTGGGCCTTGCTGACCTTAGTGGCATGTTCATTGGCAGGATGATGTTCAGCCGGCTCACTGGTTTTATCTCTCGGCGCGGCAAATGCTCCCACCAGACCGACCACAAATAAAATGATCAAGCCCCAGTTCATGACTACCTGTCCTTTGCCGATTTTTGCCTGGGCATTCTTTTTGAGCCGCTGTGTCTGATAGATCCAGACGCTGACAAAACAAATGGCTGCTAAAATCAACAACAAAATGAACAGTTTCTTCATTATATAACTCATCCTTTTTCGAAGTTTGGCTAACTGTTATCTTAACACATTTAGCCAACCAGCCAATCAAACAATCATCAAATGACGTTTCAGAACACAAAAAAAGCGCTGCTTAAAATCAAGCAGCACTTTTGAATTAAGGCTTAGCCATTATTTGTAGTTAGGAGCAGCCTTGGTAATTTGAACGTCGTGTGGGTGTGATTCACGCAGACCAGCGTTCGTAATCTGAACGAATTGAGCGTTGTCGATCAAGGTTGGAATGTCCTTGGCGCCAACGTAGCCCATCCCGGAGCGCAGACCGCCGACCATTTGGAAGATCACGTCAGCAACGTCGCCCTTGTATTCAACCCGCGCTTCGATACCTTCTGGAACCAGCTTGTTGGCTTCGTTGACCCCACCTTGGAAGTAACGGTCAGAAGAACCATGCGATTGAGCCATGGCTGCCACGGAACCCATGCCACGGTAGCCCTTGTACTTCTTGCCGTTTTCTTCAAAGACTTCGCCAGGGGCTTCCGTCGTGCCGGCAAACATGCTGCCCAGCATTACGGCGTTCCCACCAGCAGCCAGGGCTTTAACGATGTCGCCAGAGTACTTGATCCCACCATCGGCAATGATGGCCTTGCCGTATTCGTGAGCCACGGAAGCAGCATCGTAAATTGCCGTAATCTGTGGGACACCAACACCGGCAACTACCCGCGTCGTACAAATTGAGCCAGGGCCGATGCCGACTTTAACCACGTCAACCCCAGCGTCAAACAGCGCCTTGGTACCTTCACCAGTGGCTACGTTACCAGCAATCAGCGTAACTTCTGGGAAATGTTCGCGAATTTCGGCAATCTTGCGCAGCACCCCAGCCGAGTGACCGTGAGCCGTGTCGATTACGATCGCGTCAACGCCGGCCTTCAGCAGGGCTTCAGCGCGTTGGAACGTGTCGGACGTAACCCCAACGGCAGCCGCAACCAGCAGATGACCGTTTCCGTCAACGGCAGCGCGGTTGAAGTTTGAGTTGGCAGGCAGTTCAACGCCTTTAACCGTGGCTACTTCGCCGGCTTGAGCATCGATGGACATGTTCTTGTGAACGACCCCCATCCCGCCTTGCAAGGCCATCGCAATCGCCATTGAGCTTTCAGTAACGGTATCCATCCCGGCACTGATAAATGGCACGTTCAGTTTAATATTCTTTGCCAGCTGCGTACTCAAATCGACTTCATTTGGCAAGACATGACTTTCCGCTGGAATCAGCAGCACATCATCAAACGTTAAGCCTTTCTTGGCAAACTTAGTATCCCAATTCGACATCAATCTGCACTTCCTTCTTTAAATATTAGCTACTACCTTACTAGGTTTTTGGCGATTGGTCAACGAATAATCGTGATTCTAACATAATTCTAATAATATTTTTCAGATTGTTCGGTTTTAACTCCTTTTAATCATCATTTTAGGACCAAATACCAAATCTGTCGGCGATAGATTCTGACAATTTATAAAAAAGCACCGCGTTTCACGTGGAACCGCGATGCTGATTTTTATTGCCGCTGTTGACGGCGTGGCGAAAAGGCGCTGGTAATGTGGTAGCGTCCCCGCAGCCAGATGTCGAGCGCAAAAGCTGCCACCCCTAAAATCAGGTAGAACCATTGATTCAGACGTGGGTTGACGCTGTTTGGCATCATGGCCGTCAGAATGTAGATCAAAATCCACATTACCAGACCACTGACCACCGTAACGATCCGGGCCCACAATGGTCGTTTGACATATTTGCCCGTTTCTTCGTTCTTAACTGGCAGCATGTACTTGGCGATCCAGCCAAACAGAATCCCACCAGTAATAGCTACGATGATGATTGAGGTGATCCCCATATTGCCGTTGTGCGCAACTTTCATTGATTGTGGGGAGATCCAGTCCATCAGCCCAAACATAAAGGTAAAGATGGCAAAGAACATGATCCCGTTATCCAGTGCCATCAATTTTAATGAGCTCTGCGTCTTGGATTGTTCAGTTGGCTCAGGATGCAGCAGAGCGTGGGCCCGCTGCGTTGGCGTACCAAACAGGCCGCGCGCCGTTTGACCAGTCTTTTGGCCTTCCTGCAGCGCTTTGAGCGTTTCTTCAAGCATGGCTGGCTTTTTGGCTGGGTCAGCGCCCTGTGCGTCCAGCTGCTTGTTTAATTGGAACATGAATTCTTCGTTTTTGCGCGTCAGTCCCTGCTTGCCAAAAGCCCGCGCCGTTTCTTGACGCTGGTCTTTGGCGTATTCTTTTTGTCGCTGGCCAGCAGCGGCATTGCGTGGTTGTTGTTCTTTTGATTCAGCCAAGATGTTCTTCCTCTCTTTAATTGATTCAATGATTAGACGTTGAAGCGGAACTCAACGATGTCGCCGTCCTGCATTACGTATTCCTTACCTTCCAGCCGTAGCTTGCCGGCTTCTTTAACTGCCTGGGCACTGCCCAGTTCGTCAAGATCCGCGAAGCTCATGACCTCAGCTCGAATAAAGCCGCGTTCAAAGTCAGAGTGGATGATGCCGGCTGCCTGTGGTGCCTTCGTGCCTTTCTTAAAGGTCCAGGCCCGCGTTTCTGGTCCGCCCGCCGTGAAGAAGGTTTCCAGTCCCAGCAGTTTGTAGGCTGCCCGAATCAGCCGGTTCAAGCCGGGTTCTTCAACGCCTTCCATTTCCAGGAAGTCAGCCTTTTCTTCTTCATCCATTTCGGCAATCTGTTCTTCAGCCGCTGCCGCTACGCCAATGACCTCGCCATCGCCCTTAACGTGTTCCTTGATGGCATCCATGTACTTGTTGGCATCTGGATCGGCCATGTCTTCTTCAGCGATGTTGGCAACGTACAGGACCGGCTTGCTCGTCAGCAGGAATAGACCCTTGACGATTTTTTGTTCTTGGTCGTTGAATTCAATGGAACGCACGCTTTGACCATTTTCCAAAACCGGCTTGATCTTGTTTAAGACTTCCAGTTCAGCCAGGGCTTCCTTGTCGCGACCCTTAGCTGCCCGTTGAACCTTAGCCAGGCGCTTATTAACGGCATCCAGATCGGCCATTACCAATTCCAGGTTGATCGTGTCAATGTCTTCGATCGGGTCAACCTTGCCAGAAACGCTGGTGATGTCCGTGTCGTCAAATGCCCGTACGACATGCACGATGGCGTCAGTCTGGCGAATGTTTTCCAGGAATTGGTTTCCCAGACCTTCACCTTTTGAGGCCCCCTTGACGATCCCGGCAATGTCGGTGAACTCAAACGTGGTGGGCACGATCTTTTTGGCGGGAATCAGTTCTTGAATCCGTTCCAGGCGCTTGTCGGGTACTTCCACCATCCCCACGTTGGGTTCAATCGTGGCAAATGGATAGTTGGCCATTTCGGCACCAGCCTTGGTAATAGCGTTAAACAGCGTGGACTTGCCGACGTTTGGCAGTCCCACGATACCTGCAGTTAAAGACATGAAATAATTGCTCCTTTTTAATTAGTCTGCTTCGTTTTCGGCATGTTCCAGCACCTTTTTGAGATGCTTTTCAAAGTTTTGCCGCGACATCATCACGATATGACCGCAGCCCGTACACTGCAGCTTGACGTCAATCCCCGTTCGGATGATCTGCCAGCGGTTGGTGCCGCATGGGTGCTGCTTTTTCATCTGCACAATGTCGTTTAGTTCATAGGTTTTCATCGCAACTGCTCCTCTCTAATCGAACTTGACTCCCAAAAGATCCAAAATCCGCGTCAGGTCATCATCCGAGGTATACGGAATCTCGACTTTGCCGCCCCGTTTGCCCGCCGTCATCACGACCTTGGTGCCAAACCGGCTCTGCAGCTGTTCTTCGGCTTCACGAACGTAGGCTGGCTTTTTGGCAGTCGCCTTTTTCTTCGCGGGCTTGGCAGACTTGACGGCTTGATTTTGTTCAGCCACCAGCTGTTCAAGCTGCCGCACGGTCAGATTTTCCTTAACCGCGCGCTGAGCCAGCTTAACGAGCGCTCGTTCATCCTTTAGCCCCAATAGCGTACGGGCCTGTCCCATTGACAAGCGGTGATCCTCCAGCATGTCCTTGACCGGCTGTGGCAGGCCCAGCAACCGCAGATAGTTGGCAATGTAAGGCCGACTCTTGCCCAGCTTTTCAGCGACCTGCGCTTGAGTCAGCTGCAGGCGGTCCATCAGTGATTGATAGGCCTGTGCTTCTTCCAGCGGTGTCAGATCCTCGCGCTGCAGGTTTTCTAAGACGGCAACCTCCATCATCTGCGAGTCGCTCATCGTCCGTACGATCGCGGGAATCGTTGTTTTGCCAGCCAGCTTGGAAGCCCGGAAGCGTCGTTCGCCAGCAATGACCTCATAACGATTCAGATCTGGATCCGGCTGCCGCAGAATGATCGGCTGAAAGACGCCTGATTCCTTGATCGAAGCTGCTAATTCCTGCAGGGCCGCTTCGTCAAAAGTACGCCGCGGCTGATATGGGTTAGGCCGGATCGCCGTTAGTTCAATTTCTTCTACGCTTTGCTCGTGGTCTTGCTTGGCATCATTATCGCCAAACAGCGCCGTGAGACTAAAGCCACGTTTTTTTGCCATGTTTCGCCAGTCCTTCCTTTAGTGCTTCGGAATGCGAATGGTAATCTCATATGAATCGGCCGTGTCTTTTTCACTGACCTTGGCTGCCACGCCGCTGTCCTTGACCATTTTAATGGAGTGCTTGATCGTGTTGACGGCAATCCGTGGGTCACTGACCTTGATTGATTTGGGCTGCTTTTTCTTAGCCCGCTTCTTTTTGGCCGGTGTTTTCGCGGCTGCTGAATCAGTCGTGACATCAGTTTCCGTTGTTTCGCCAGCTGCCTGGGCCATGTTCTCACTAGCAGCATCTTGTTGGACAGCCTGTTGCGCGGCCTTTTCCGCACTGGTTGGCTTGCCCAGCATCTGTGCCACGGCATCTTCAGTCTGGCGAACGTTCCAATGCTGGTTGACGATCTCCATTAAAATCGTGCGCTGCTGATCCTCATCCAGACTCAGCAGGGCCCGGCCGTGACGCTCGGTAATCCGGCCATCCAAAATCGCGTTTTGAACGGGCTTGATCAGTTTCAAGAGCCGCAGCTTATTGGCAACGAACGACTGACTCTTGCCCATTCCCTTAGCCAGCGTTGCCTGGGTCAGATGGTTGAATTCCATCAATTGCTTGTAGGCCTGCGCTTCTTCAACCGGACTCAGCTGGGCGCGCTGCAGATTTTCGATCAGCGCTAACGAAGCTGATTCCGCGTCAGTCATCTTTTCAACGATTGCCGGAATCTTTTCCCATTGCAGCAGCTTAACGGCTCTAAACCGCCGCTCACCAGCAATGATCTCGTATTCGCCTGGTCGAAATTCCCGCACGACGATTGGCTGCAGCAGACCATGCTCGCTGATCGTCTGGGCCAGCTCTTGAATCTCGGTTTGGTCAAAAACCTTCCGGGGCTGGTATTGGTTGGGCACAATGGCGGCAACCGGAATCTCAACGACTTGATTTTTGGTTTCGCTGGCGGTTCCCTGGTGCTTGCCAAGGCCAAACAGTGAAAATGCCATGTCTCAATCCTCTTTTCTACTCAATTGGCTGCTTGTTGGGCAGTCCTGGCCGCCGGGGGTATTTTTTCGGCGTGGCGGCAACTTTTTCAATTACGATCAGATTGCGTTCCTCATCCGTACCAGGTAAGGTCAGCTTGGTGGTGTGCTCAACCTGGCCGCCCAGTACCTTGACCGCCTTACCGCCTTTTTGCAGCTCGTCTTTAGCGGCACTGGCCTTATATGCGATGAACTCGCCGCCGACCTTAGCTGCTGGCAGACAAAGCTCGCTTAAAACTGCCAGTCGCGCCACTGCCCGCGCCGTGACCACGTCAAAACTTTCGCGGTAGGGACTCTTTTTGGCACTGAAGGTCTCAGCGCGATCATGAATCAGATTGACGTCGGTTAGCCCAAGCTTGGCAACCAGATCGGCCAAAAACTTGATCCGCTTGTTCAGTGAATCAACGATCGTAATCTTGAGCTGTGGAAAGGCAATCTTCAGCGGCAGTGAAGGGAAACCAGCACCCGCGCCAATATCGCAAAGCGTCAAGGCTTCAGTCTGCAGACGAGGTTCGGCCAGCGCTCCCGTCAACGAGTCATAAAAATGCTTGAGATAAACTTCTTTTTGATCCGTAATGGCCGTCAGATTAACGTGTTCGTTGGTGGCCACCAGATCTTCATAATAAATCGCAAATTGGGTCATCTGCTGATCAGTCAGTTCAATACCGTGATCCTGCAGTGCCCGTCGAAATTCTTCCGGTGTCATAAGTCCTCCTTTGTGAAACAGGAAGATGTTTCACATACTCCATTACTTTACCCCAAAAAAGCCGTTGTTTCAAGCGATCCAACGATTTACAGCGGATTTTTAACTGCCGGCGCGCCAGCTCAATAAACCCGCTGGCAGCCTGTGTCCAACAACGCTATCGAATCATTTCCAGCTACGCAAAAAGCCGGTTGAAACGCGCTTAGCGAATCAATCGGCTTTTTATCTAAAACCTGGGCAGCCAGTTTCCAGATGATTATTTGGTTTTAGCGCATCTTGCTGACTTCTTCAACAAACCACTTGTTAAAGGCTTCAGCATCGATATCAACACATACCTTGGCGTTGGTCTTGCCATCGTGGTAGGCACCGCGAATGTCGCCTACCATGGCACCAATTGCTGGACCATCAGTTTGAATGTCGATCCAGACATCCTTGGTCGTAAATGCTTCAGGGTGCAGCAGGTAGAAGATCGTGTTGACGTCGTGCATTGGGTGACCGCCAGTTTCAGCACTGACGTCGTTGTAGTGGCTGATCAGACCATAAAGCATCTTACCAGTCTCATTCATGTCCTTGATGGCGTTCAAGCTGTCCTGCGTCAGCAAGGCCTTCAGCGTAACGTCCAGACCAACCGTTACGATTGGCACACCAGACTTGTACATGATTTCAGCCGCGTGAGGATCAGTGAAGACGTTGAATTCAGCAACACTGGTCATGTTACCGCCAGTCAGGGAACCACCCATGGCAACGATCTGCTTGATGTGGCTCTTAACTTCTGGGAATTCCTTGAACAGCAGCGCAATGTTGGTGTAGGAACCAGTTGGCACCAACGTGATTTCGTCTTCAGCCATGATGGCATCACGCAGAGCTTGAACGGCACTCTTTTCAATTGGCGCACCGTAGTCATTGCCAAAGTCGTAGCCTTCCATCCCAGAGGCACCGTGGATCCGAGCTGCGTCTTCAAATGGCTTGATCAAAGGTTCCTTGGCCCCTTCTGCAACTGGAATCTCGTCACGCTTGCCAAAGAAGTTAACGATCTTCAGTGCGTTGGCCGTCGTCTTGTCAACCGAAACGTTACCAGCAACCGCCGTGATCAGCTTCAAGTCGATTTCGGGGTTGTTGATTGCCATCGTCAAAGCAGCTGCGTCATCAATACCAGGGTCAGTGTCCATAATAATCTTAGTCGTCATCATGAATTCCTCCTTAAAATTACAATCAAGCGTCAGTAAGCGCTTTTACTTTTCTGGGAAACAAAAGGGCCAACCGGAATGGACGGCCAGCCCCTTTTGACTGGCAAAACGCGTTAGGCGTATGCAGTCGTAGATCTTACCAAACGAACAGACCAACAAAGGCTGCAGACAGCAGTGATACCAAGATACCAGACAGCAGCAGGTAGCCAATGTTTTGAGCAATGTAGTCATTGGTTTCCTTGTCGGCAATACCCTTGAAACAACCAATGATCATACCAAGCGTACCGAAGTTGGCGAAGGAAGTAACGAACGTGGTCAGAACGGCTTGCAGGTGGTGTGGGTAAGAAGCAATCTTGCCCGTAACTTCACCCATAACAACGAATTCGTTCGTAACCAGCTTCATACCCATGTCTTGTGACAGCATCCATGCTTGGTGAACAGGCAGACCCAGCAGCCAAGCAAATGGGAACATGATCACACCCAGGATGCTTTCCAGAGACAGCTGCTTCCAGAACAGAGCCAGAATGGCGTCGATCAGAGCAGCCAGGGCAACGAAGGCAACAACGTTAGCAACGATGATCAGGATCAGCTTACCGGCACCCAGGATAGAGTCGCCCAGGAAGCTGAAGAATGGTTCCTTCTTACCGTCTTCAGAACTACCAACTTTTTCAATCGTGTCTTCTGCTTCAGTAACCGTAACTGGGTTCAGCAGGCTGGTAGCAATCAGTGAGTTAACGATGTTGATTGGAACGGCAGTCAGGATAAATTGACCAGGCATCATTTGGATGTAGGCACCCAGGATTGAAGCCGTAACACAGCTCATGGACATCATGGCGATGGTCAGGTTACGAGCCTTGGTCAGCTTGCGGATTTGCATCCCGGAAACGGCCAGAACTTCCGTGTTACCCAGGAACATCATTTCAACGGCAAAGAATGATTCGAACTTTGGTTGACCCGTAATGAATGACAGACCTTTACCGATCCACTTGATGATCCATGGCAGGAAACCAATGTAAGTCAGGATGTCGAACAGTGGAACGATCATCAGGATTGGCATCAATGCAGAACAGATGAAGTTCAGGTTCTTAACATTGTACCAAGCACCCAAGGCAAAGACCGTACCCTTAGCAGAAATGTTGACGATCCAAGCAAAACCGTCGGCAGCGGCCTTAACGCCGGCACGACCAGCAGCTGAACCAGTCAGGAACCAGGCCAGGACCAGGTTCAATACAATCATGATAGCAATTGCTTTCCAGTTGATCGCTTTTTTGTCCTTAGAGAACAGAAAACCGATACCCAAGAAGACAAGCAACCCAAGAATGTTAATTGCAAGATACATGGATATAACACCTTTCTTAAAAACTGAATCTAACTTTTTCTCAATCGCAATTTCTCAGTATCTCAGAATAGCGGAATAATTGCAGTCGAACTGAGAAAATCTTGCGTGCCATAATAATATACCCATCTTTTGTAAAACTGTAAACCGCATACATTTATCGACTTTGTGAAACTATGAAACCGTTACCAGTATTATTCGGAAGTAAATCGTTTTAAATCAAGGCAAAACTTAAAAATTTGTTAAAGAAATGTGATTTAAATTTCACAAACTTTTTTCTGATTTCTTCGGTAAAACGTTTAAAACTTCATATGTTTTTTTATAGACCATTTGATAATTCAAAATAAAAGCGATGTTGTAGCCGCTTACAATTAAGTGGCAATCAGCCCCGCTGCCCCTGCCAAGGATCTTTAGTATACCATATTAAAATCGTTTTGTTTTTCAAAACAGCGCTAATTAGTGAAAAATGCAATCGTTTGAAATTGAACAAAGTCGTTAATCAGTCGTATTGATGTAAAGCTGTCGAGAGTCGTTTCAGCCCTTCTTTTAACGTAGCTTGGGGCGCGCAGTATCCCAATCTGACATGGCCTGGCGTATCAAATGCATCCCCCGGCACCAGCAAAACGCCCTGGTCAGCCAGCAGCTGCTCGCAGAACTGGTGAATGTCAACCGGTACGTCCAGCTTGGGAAATGAGGTCGAAACGGCTTGCGGCATGACCACGCTGGCTCGCTCCTCATTGGCAATCCACTCTTGATAGATTTGCAGATTGCTCATGACCAACTTTCGATTGCGTGCCAGCACCTGTTTTTTATGACGCAGGACATAGGTAGCCATTAGATCATTAAAGACCCCGCCGCAGATCATCGTATAGTCGCGATACTTGCGGAAACGCTCGGTCAGTTCGGCATTGGCAGCCGTCCAGCCGATCCGAATGCCGGGAACCGAATAAGTCTTGGAAAGCGAGTTGGTGGCAATCCCCTTGTCATACAGATCCACGATTGAAACAAACTTTTCTGGCTGATCTAATGGCAGATAGACCTCATCAACCAAGATATAGGCGCCAACCTGAGCTGCCAGGTCAACCACCTGCTGTAGAAATTCCTGGTCTAAGACGGTGCCGGTCGGGTTGTTGGCGTTATTGAGACAGATCAGCTTGGTATCAGGGCGCATCAGCTGCTTTAGTTCTTCAATGTCGGGATACCAGTTGGCGGCTTCATGAATCTGCCAATAGTCGACCGTGGCCCCCAACGATTTTGGAATGTCATAGAGCTGCTGATAGGAAGGATATTCAGCAATTACGTGGTCGCCGGGTTCCACCAGACTGTAGAGCGCCAAGAGATTTGCTCCCGTCGCGCCATTGGTCTGCAGGATGTTGTGCGGATCCACGTGGCGATAGAGCTTGGCAACTTCGGTCTTAAAGCTGGGGGAGCCTTCAATCCAGCCATAGTTCATCTTTTGGGCATTGAGCATCTCGTAAAACTCCGCGCCATGATGACCATCCAGATTCATCAGCTCATCCATCGTCAATGAAGCGATCGTACTTTGTGAAATATCATAGCGGGCGCTTTTTTCCCACTTGTTCAACCAGGTTTCCACGCCAAATGGAGCAATCTTAACCATAAATTTTCCCCCTATTCGATCGGAATCGTACCGTTTAATATCAAAACCAACGAAACAACAGCCAAAATACTGATCAAGCCCATCGCCAGCCATTCGTTTTTGGCAAGTCTCAGCTTTCGCGTGCGCCGAGCCTGCCAATAAATCACCGGCAGCAGACTCAGCGATAAAATCATCACCTGCCGCCAGCCAGCCAAAGCCATCGATAACAGCTCAAAAATCGTCAGCAGGATGCCAATCGCCAATTGACCATAAGCGTGCTGCTGCCAGCCATCTTTAATCTGCGCCAGTCCAACAAAGAAATAGACGATCAGTCCCGCGGCCGTTCCCAGCGTGTAGGCAAACCGATAAGCATAGGTCGTAAACAGCAGCGAGCACAGAAACAGACACTGAACGATCGCCGTTACCCAAAGCGCGGTCGTCGGAGCATGATGCGAGTTGAGCCTGCCAAACGAACGCGGCAGCACCTGGTCTTTGGTCATCATCAAAAACGCCTCTGCTGGCAGCATTGTCCACGAAAGCCAGGCCACCAGCACCAAAATGAGCAATCCCAGACTGATCAGAGCCGCGCCCCAGGGTCCAACTAACTGACTTAGAATCGTCCCCATCGCCGGTTGCGCGGCCCCAGCCAACTGTGCGCGCGTCATTACGCCATAAGGAAGCAGCGAGATCAGCAGATAGACGACCAACAGAATCAGCCAGCCGCCAAATGAAGCCATGACGGCATCTCGCTGACGCTTAGCTCGGTGCGCCATGACCGAGGCACTTTCCACGCCCATAAACAGCCACATCATCACCATGATCGAGTTTTTGACCTGATCGGCAACTGCCAGGATGGGACGAGAAGATTGCGCAGCCGCGCCCCAAAAGTTGTTGACAAACGTCGGCCAATGAAACGCCAATACAGCTACGATGGTGAAGATCAGCAATGGCACCAGTTTAGCAAGCGTACCGATCAAATTGAGCAGCGCGGTAGCTTCAACACCATAACTGACGATCACGGTAAAACCAAGCGTCAAAAGCATGGCCAGCAGAATCGACGGCAGATTCTGACCACCTTGAAAAACTGGCCAAAACGTTCCCAGCGCGCTCATCGCAATCGTGGCAAAGGCGAGGTTGCCTAGCCATGAAGCCAGCCAGTATGCCCAGCCGGAAATAAACTCGCCCAGCGGCCCAAGCGAAAGCCCCGCGTACGCAAAAATTCCGGCGTCCTACTTGGGGTAGCGGAGCAAGAGATGATTCAGCGCGGCAATCAGGCACTACACGCCCAGGCCGACGATCAGCCAGCCCAGGATTACCGGTCCCGGTGCCGCCACGTTGGCCAGATCGCTATTGATGCCAAAGATTCCCGAGCCAATCGTCGCGCCCACGATCAAAGCCGTCAGTTCATACTTGCCGATTTTGTTTGAATCAGCCATCACACTCCTCCTTTCGCGCAGCCTTTCTGGATCAGTAATTGCGGCTCTATCTTTGTACTATTGTTCCATGGCTTTTGAGCCGCTTTTGGCATCACACCTCATGAAAATGACCTGTTGCTGTTGCTGTTGCTGTTGCTGTTGCTGTTGCTGTTGCTGTTGCTGTTGCTGTCAGTTTACCGGCTTTGGCAGCGGATTTCAAACGCTTTCTCCAGCGCAATTGATCGACTTTGCTGTCACTTCTGATGCTGTTATGGCTTTAATGAAACAGCGAGATTGGCACTGCTCGCTTGGCTGGACGCCT
>OOBU01000518.1_pt1 | contig 16822 bp, 14 predicted proteins | sample 1671501 | NCBI WGS metagenome assembly OOBU01 (sample SAMN06348163, study PRJEB24527) | human gut metagenome | biome: human gut; feature: ankylosing spondylitis patient; material: feces | host: Homo sapiens | place: China | collected 2015-10
CGCATTGCATAAAAATTCTAGAATAAAAGCAGACAACGATTTAATCAGCGCTTCCCTAATGACAGCCCAAGGAGGAAGTGCCTAGACTGTGGATATAGGTGGAAATAACACGCGCAGCCGCAAAGCAGCTGGGATCGAAGATTGGGATTGGGATCGAGGGGCTGCGCCACATTGTCATTTCGACCGTAGCGAAGTGGAGTGGAGAAATCTCCCTGTTATACTGTGGCTGGTAGCTAGTGGCTGGTGGCTGGGAAAACCATACAACCACCCTGACGGGCGGGGGAAAGGCGGGCCCCTTTGGTGGCTGGCGCCACCACCTTCCCATCGGAGGAAGCGTGTCACTGGATTCTCAGTCGACTGCGTCTCCTTACGAATCCAGTTCCCTTGCCACCCGCTTCGCGGTGGGACTATGGGTACTCAGCGTTGTGCTGCATGATTCGGATGGAAGTGTAGAGCGGTTTATTCTGCCCCTTTCAGGGATCATAACCGTCGAGGGCAATGCAGTCTGAATCATTTATTTGCTATGCGCATAAATGCGTATTATAATAAATACAGGAGCTGGTGATATGAAAACATCTGAGTTGATTAAGATTCTTAAGAGTCACGGATGTGTATTTGTTCGCAGTGGAGGAAATGATGATATGTGGTACAGCCCTATCCACGAATCGTCAATTTCCTATCGGCCGCCATTCGAAGGAGGTCAAGACCGGCACGGCTAAGGCAATCTTGAGACAGGCCGGTATTTCTATGGAGAGGTGAGTCATATGAAGTATATATTTCCTGCCGTTTTTACACCTGCTGAGGAAGGCGGGTATCTTGTAAATTTCCCTGACATTACGGATCATACTTCCTATGCCTGCATGACTGAGGGGGATACGCTGGAGGAGGCGCTGGATATGGCGTCGGATGTGCTGAATCTGACTCTGTGGTCTATGGAGGAGGACGGAGCGCCGGTTCCACGGGCCAGTGCCATGCAGGAAATGAAGGCTCCGGAAGGAGGCTTTGTGAATCTTATCTCTGCCAATACCAAGGCGTATCGGGAGAAATATGATACCAGGGCGGTGAGAAAGAATGTGACCATCCCGCACTGGCTTGATGTGCTTGGGACAAAGAACAAGGTTAATTTTTCAAAGGTCCTTCAGGACGCTTTGATGAAGGAACTCCATGTTCATCGTGCGTAGGGAAATGTAAAAAAGGCAGGAAGTGTCGGAGCACTTCCTGCCTTTTGCATTCATTTATTATAATTTCATTCTGTAGTTTTCAAGCATATGGAAAAAGCCTGCTATATAAACAATATCTTCATTAACGCGATAAATAACAATGTAGTCATGTTTATAAAGAGAGAATTTGCGGTATCCTTTTGCACGAAGGTAACTATCCTCACAAAAGGCGAAGCTGGCAGCATCCTTTTCCAGGGTATTGTAGACTTGGAGAATATCGTCCAGAATATCAGCAGCGGCTTTCAGATTTTTCAGTACTTCAGTTACATATGCTATGGCCTTTTCGATTTGCTTCTCTGCCTGCTCAGCGATCAGAAGTTTATAGACCATATTTCTTCCTCAATTCCGCCAGTGCTTCTCTGGCCGGTGCCACCTTGCCTTCTGCTATCTGGGCTTCAGCAGTTTCCAGTTCCCGGTAGAGGCCTTCTTTTCGGCGCATTTCTTCGTACACTTCCATGCTCATAAGCACCATGTCTCCGTAGCCGTTTTTCGTAACAAAAACCGGTTCATGGGAGCTGTGGCAGAGTTCAGACATTTTTCCTGTATCCTTCAGGTCTTTGATGGGAATAATCTTAGGCATAAAATCACATCCTTTCTATGCCATTATTATACCATAATTGTAGTAGATAAAATGGACAAGCCCTGCGGGCGTGAGGGAAAGGTGGCACAATGAACCTTCCGGCCGTCAGGCCGGTTAAACTTGAGAACCATTCCCGCCCTATGGGCGGGAACACGGGACGCACAGCAGCCTCTTAACATTTCCATATATAAGTATTATAATATAACTGGAGATCAGAATGATTCCAATGGTCTTACAAAGGAGGTCTTTATCATGGAGAAAGTGGATAAAGAAATCAAAAAAGGCGTGGTATTGGATGAGGAGATCACCAGGGGAGTGGAGAAACTGAAAAAGGACAGCCCGGCGGCTGCGTATAAGGCTGAAAGGATTCTGGAAACCCAGGATACAGTCTTCAATAATAAAGGTTCCAAGATTCCCAGCGATTCTGACAGGTAAGTTATCATTGGTATGATATGTTTTTCCCTGATGCCCTATGGTGTCAGGGAATTTTTTTATGGAAATGCCTTTGGCGTGAGGGTTCAGAGGGGGCAGCCTTGCGGCTGGGATCGAGATCAAGGTCGGGGCGCCTGGTGGCGCAGTGGCTGGTGGCTAGTGGCTGGTAGCTAGTGGCTGGGAAAACCATACAATCGCCCTGGCGGGCGATGGAAAACAAGCAAACCGCGCCTGTGGCGCGAGGAAATGCACCCCTTCTGCCGCCTTCGGCGGCGTCTTCCCCGGAGGGGCAGATTTGCTCTATGCTTCCCTTAGTGCTAACTTAAGTGGCTCATTCTATACTGACTGAAAGACTTCCCCCTCCGGGGGAAGTGGTGCGCAGCACCAAAAGGGGTGCATTTCCATCGGGCGAAGCCCGGTTGTTTGGTTTTCCATTCTGCGAAGCAGAATTATAAAACTCATCGCCGCGAAGCGGCTCCAATGGCGATACTACACCCTCTGAACCTTTTGAACCTTCTGAACCCTTTGAACCCGAGCCGCAAAGCGGCTCCAATGGGGGTGTATTTCCGACGGGAAAAGTCCGGTTTGCTTGTTTTCCCTTTCGCGCTAATGGCGCGGTTATGAAGGTTTTATCATAAGAGGCAGCCTTCTATATTTTAAATGCTGCCTACCGCTGCCGCCGTCAGGCGGCTGCAACCCCCGGCCTGAAGGGCCCGTTCCCTTCTCGTAAATTATGGAGCGCTGTTTTATTGCTGGATTATTTTATAATCATCATATATAATAAATTTAACAGGACTCCCCGCACCTCTCTTTGATGTGACCCAGGGGAGACATTTTTTTATAAGCAGTTCGATATTTATTGATTTTTTGTTCATCTTGCTGTATTCCTGAAGCAAATCAAGTACCAGAATGGGTAAGGAGGTGAGTGTAATGGATGATTTCGACAGATATCTGAAAGAGCAGATGAAAAATCCTGATTTCAAAAAGGAATGGGATGACCATGAGCTGGAGTACCGGCTGATGATGATGGTGCTGAAAGCACGGAATGAACAGCATCTTACGCAGTCAGAGCTGGCAGAGCGTACCGGCATCCGTCAGTCTAATATCAGCAGGATTGAAAAGGGTCAGTCATTACCCTCGATTGCTACTCTGAACAAGATTGCCCATGGTCTGGGGAAAGAGCTTGAAATCAAATTTATTTGAGTGCTAGGGAAGCGCTGATTAAATCGTTATCGGATTTCATTCTTGTATTTTTATTTAATGCAAGGAATAAGTCGACGCGAATAGCGAGCTATTTAAGGAGACTTATGACGTAGCATTGGATAAAAATACATATGAAATTCGATTCTGCGAATTAATCAGTGCTTCCCTAGGCCGGAGTTTAAACTTGCAATTCAAAAGAAGCTGTGAAAAGTGTCAATCATTTTTTCACAGCTTCTTTTTGCATGTCATGCGGCAGCGGCTGGGATCGGAGATCGGGATCGAGGATCGGAGGGACCTGCCGGGCAACCGTCATCCGGGGTCGGTCAGCCGACAATCGGAAGGCCCTTAACCTGCGCATAAAAGGGCCTTCCTTTTAACTGGCTGACCGTGGGCGGCTAATTCACAGGAATGTTATTCATAACGTACGAAGCCAAAGAAAAAGCATAGAATAGCCTTCCCGCCGACCGGGATTCTTTAGTGAGCTAGTGGGCTAGTGAGCTGGTGAACTAGTGGACTAGTGGACTAGTGGACTAGTAAGTGTCACTATCTACATGTACTAGGATTCTTCGCCCGGGGTCAGAATGACGATGAGGGCGGGAAGGCAATCCCGTAACGCTGCCTTCATAAGCATAGCCGCCAAAGGCGGCTATCCACAACCCTCGGGCCAAAGGCCCGTCAAACCTAAGAACCTTCCGGCCAATGGCCGGTCAATCTTAAGAACCCTCACGCCCCAGGCGTGTCGCAGGGCAATCCACCACCCTCGGCCCGAAGAGCCGTCGCCCCTTTCTACACAACCCGCCGCCGATAGGCGGCCATAACCCTCGGGCCCCAGGCCCCGTCCACCTTCCCCTCTGAACCCTTTGAACCCGGGCCGCAGAGCGGCCCTGCCTATGATATAATGGGGGCAGGAAAACAGTTTCTTTTTCTATTAGGCGAGGAGTTGAGTGCTCATGAGAAAAGAAAAAGGACAGGATATCATTGAATATGCACTGATGCTGGCCATGGTGGTGAGCATTGGCTTTGGGATTTATTCTTACGGCGGAAGCGGCATAGGAAATTTTATTTCCAATGTCTTTAATAATGCCGGTAATCTTTTGGAAGAAGTGGGAAAGGAAAAACTTCCGGTGGTTTCTTCTGCTGATGATATCATCAAGCGGCTGAGGGATGCACGGGATCAGGGCCTTGCAGATATACTGACGGGAAATCCGGATAGCCCGATAGACATAGATTCAGATAGCGAAACAGGGCGTCAATTGGCACAGGCACTGAATATTCAAACAAAGGAAGGGGATGGCTGGTTTGCAAGGGTTAATCCTGGTCATTCATTCATTATATCCTACTATTCTGCAGCTGATAATAAGGGAGTCACCTTTGACCAGCTGAAGAGTGATTATGCCAGCCATCCCGAAAAATACCCTGAAGACAGTACTGGACACTATAATCTATACATAGATGAAGGATATTTTTATGACAATAATGGTAAAAGACAAATCTATCATAAAGTACCTGGCCATATAGAACCCAGTCCTGACGGCAGCGGTGGTATGAGTATTTATCCTGGGCCTAAAAAAGCTAAATGACATACGCCCTTTAGGCGTGAGGGTTGACGGCCCTTGGGCCGAAGGGCCCATCAATCTTAAGAACCGTTCCCGCCCTTCAGGCGGGAACATGGCCCGCTTTGCGGGCCATAATAAAATTTTAATTTTCCACCTATTGAAAAAGCGATTCAATGTCTATATGATTATAGAGATAACTATTTTGATGTTATTTAATAGGAGGCCGGCATGAGCGCGATTTCACTACAAGGTCGTTCCGTTCTCGCCTTAGCTGATTTCTCAGCGGAGGAGATCGAACGCATCCTTCAAGTAGCAGCACAGATGAAAAAGATTGTTTTGTCTGACAACAAGAAGAGAGATTTCCTCAAAGGGAAATCCATGGTGACAGTGTTTTCCGAAGCATCTACCAGGACACGCAGTTCTTTCGAGCTTGCCGGTAAATATTTGGGAGCCGATGTGATCAACATTACAAAGAGCGGCAGCTCGATGACGAAAGGTGAAAGCATGCGAGATACATTGCTTACCGTTTCCGCAATGGGAGTGGATGCAGTGATTATTCGTGATTCGTCAGAGGGTGCCGCTCTTTTTGCATCCAAAGTGATGAGCCCGAAGGTGAAGGTGCCGGTGGTGCTGAATGCCGGCGACGGGGCCCATGCCCATCCGAGCCAGGCGCTCCTTGAGCTCTTTACGCTGAAGGAGGCGGGGAAGAATATTAAAGGGATGAAATATGTCATCATCGGCGATATCCTTCATTCTCGCGTGGCCAGGAGCGATATCGTGGGCTTTACGAAGCTGGGCGCCGAGGTGCACCTGGTGGGGCCGCGGACGCTGGTTCCGAAGGAACTGGAGGCCATGGGCTGCATTGTGGATGATGATTTGGAAACGGCTCTTAAGGGGGCGGATGCCATCAATATTCTCCGCATCCAGCTGGAAAGGGCGGCAGCCGGCTTTATCCCCACCACTCGGGAGTATGCCCGTCTCTTTGGCATCAATAAGAAGCGTCTTGCCCTGTGCAAACCGGATGTGGCGGTGATTCACCCTGGTCCCATGAACAGGGGTATTGAAATCGGCTATGATGTGGCCTATGATGAGAAATCCTGGATTCAGGAGGAAGTGCGGAACGGCGTGGCTGTGCGCATGGCTCTGGAATATTTGACACTGACGGAGGGTAAAGACATTGATGCTCTTAATTAAAAACGGAACGATTGTAAATCCCGCCAAGAAGCAGCATGAAGTGGGAGATATCCTCGTTGAAAATGGAAAGATTGCAGAAATAGGGAAGGAAATCCCCGTCATGGGAAGTGACGTGGAAGTGTTTGATGCCACGGGCCTTGTGGTAACGCCGGGTCTCATCGACATGCATGTACATCTCCGCGAACCGGGGCAGGAAGCGAAGGAAGATATCCACACCGGCACCGAGGCTGCCGCTGCCGGCGGCATCACAAGGGTGGCCACCATGGCCAACACGAAGCCGGTTATCGATAATTCCGCGGTGCTTCGGGATGTGCTGAAGCGGGCCCAGGATGTGGGGGTCGTGAAGGTGAGCGTTATCGGTTCCATTTCCAAAAATCTGGAAGGAAAGCAGCTCTCTGAAATGGGGGACATGGCAGCGGACGGCGCCGTGGCTTTCTCCGATGACGGCCACTACGTGGAAAGTGCGAATTTCATGCGCCGGGCCATGGAGTATGCGGACATGCTCCACAAGATGGTCATTGACCACGCCGAAGACATGACCATGTGTGGCGGCGGTTTCATGAATGAAGGCAAGGTTTCCTATGCCATGGGCGTCACCGGACGTCCGGCGGCAGGGGAAAATATTGCTGTAGCAAGGGACCTGCTCCTCTCTGAACTGACGGGCTGCCATATCCACATCGCCCATGTGTCCAGCAAAAAGGCGGTGGACCTTATCAGGGAGGCCAAGAAGAAGGGCGTGAACTGCTCCACCGAAGTGACGGCGCAGCACCTCTATTTCACCGATGAATGGCTGAAGGACTATGACACCGCCTTCAAGATGGCTCCTCCTATCCGCACGGAAGAGGACCGGGAGGCTCTCATCGAAGGGCTGAAGGACGGCACCATCGATGCCATCATGACGGACCATGCGCCCCACTGCAATGAAGAAAAGAATGTACCCTTCAACTGCGCGCCCAACGGCATTGCAGGGCTGGAAACGTCCCTGGCGTCCACGCTGACCGTGCTCTACCATGAAAGGGGCTTCACCCTGGACCGCATCGTGGAGCTCATGAGCGTGAACCCCGCCAAGCTCCTTGGCGTAGAAGGGGGCGTCCTGGAAGAAGGGGCAGCTGCAGATATTACCGTATTTGACCCGGATAAGGAATGGACGGTGCACGGGGAGGACCTGTACACCAAGTCCCTCTTTACGCCCTATGAAAACATCACCCTCAAAGGCAAGGCTGTGCTGACGGTGGTGGATGGAGAAATCGTTATGAAAGAAGGAAAGGTGCTCAAATGAAAGGCCTCTTGATTTTGGAAAACGGCGCCCGCTTTGAAGGGGACCTCCTGGGGACTGTGGAAGGCCTGGGAGAACTGGTTTTCAATACCGGCATGACGGGATACCAGGAATGCTTTACGGACCCCTCCTATGAAGGGCAGATTCTGACTCTCACCTATCCGCTCATCGGCAACTACGGCGCCAACGACCTGTTCATGCAGAACAGGAAACCCGCCGCAGCAGGCTATGTGCTGGACCAGATCGCCGACCATCCCAGCAACTGGGAATGCAAGGAAAAGATTACCGATTTCATCGAAAGATACCATGTGCCCTGCCTGTACAATGTGGACACCCGGGCGGTGACCCGCATGGTCCGCACCCAGGGCGTCATGAAGGCAGTCATCGTGAGCGCCGAGAGAAGCGAAGATTTCATCAAAGCGGAGCTGGCAAAGCCCCTCCATCGGGACCAGGTGGAGCGGGTCACCACGGCCTATCCCTATACCTATGGAAATGGGAAATACCAGGTGTCCCTCCTGGACTGCGGCCTCAAGAAAAATATCCTTGTCAGCCTGGCAGCCAATGACTGCACGGTGCACGTATTCCCCGCCCACACTAGCGCGGAGGAACTTCTGGCAGGCAATCCCGACGGCATTTTCCTCTCTCCCGGACCGGGGGACCCGAAGGACGTGCCCTATGTGGTGGATACGGTGAAGAAGCTCATCGGCACAAGACCTATTTTCGGCATCTGCCTGGGCATCCAGATGCTGGCCACCGCCCTTGGCGGCCACACCTTCAAGCTGCCCTTCGGCCACCGCGGCTCCAACCATCCCGTGAAGGATCTCCGCACCGGCCGGGTGTACATTACCAGCCAGAACCATGGCTACGCCATTTCCGATGAAGGCCTGCCGGACTGCATTGAAGTGACCCATCGCAGCGTGAACGACGGTACCATCGAAGGCATCCGCCACAGGACCCTGCCCATCCAGGCAGTACAGTACCATCCGGAAGCATCTCCGGGACCGAAGGATAATTTCTATCTCTTTGCTGAATTTACCAAGGCCATGGAGGAATTTAAAAAATGATTAATAAGGATGTCAAAAAAGTTCTTGTCATCGGTTCCGGCCCCATCGTCATCGGCCAGGCGGCGGAATTCGACTACGCCGGCACCCAGGCCTGCCGCTCCCTTCGGGAAGAGGGGGTGGAAGTGGTCCTGGTAAACAGCAACCCCTCCACCATTATGACGGACGTGGACATTGCGGACCGGGTGTACATCGAACCGATTACGCTGCCCTTCGTCACCGAAGTGATTAAGAAAGAACGGCCGGACGCCCTCCTGGCCACCCTGGGGGGACAGGTGGGCCTCAATATGGCTGTCCAGCTCTCCGATGCCGGGGTGCTGGAAAAGTACCATGTGAAACTTCTGGGCTCTTCCCTCCATGCCATCAAACATGCGGAGGACCGGGAGCTCTTCAAGGAAGCCATGGAAGAAATCCACCAGCCTGTACCGGAATCCGACATTTTCGAAGAACTGGAACCGGCTGTGGCCTTTGCGGATAAAATCGGCTACCCCGTCATCATCCGTCCTGCCTACACCTTAGGCGGCACCGGCGGCGGCATTGCCCATGACCGCTATGAAATGGAAGAAATCGCCAACCGCGGCATCAAGCTGTCTCCTATCAACCAGATCCTGGTGGAACGGTCCATTGCGGGCTGGAAGGAAGTGGAGTTTGAAGTCATGCGGGACAGCGCGGACAACTGCATCATCGTCTGCGCCATGGAAAACATCGATCCTGTCGGCGTCCACACCGGCGACTCCATCGTAGTGGCTCCTACCCAGACCCTGACCGACGGCCAGTACCAGATGCTCCGCACCGCATCCATCAACATCATCCGCTACCTCCAGATCGAAGGGGGCTGCAACGTGCAGTACGGCCTGGACACCAAGACCAACCAGTACTATGTCATCGAAGTGAACCCCCGTGTGAGCCGTTCCTCCGCCCTGGCATCGAAAGCCACCGGCTATCCTATCGCGAAAGTGGCAGCAAAGATCGCCCTGGGCATGCACCTGGACGAAATCACCAACGCCATTACAGGCAACACGAAGGCCTGCTTCGAACCGTCCATTGATTACGTGGTATGCAAATTCCCCCGCTGGCCCTTTGAAAAATTCACCCTGGCGGACCGTGAAATCGGCACCCAGATGAAGGCCACCGGCGAAGTGATGGCCCTGGACCGCACCCTGGAAGGGGCGCTGCTGAAGGCCCTTAGGTCCCTGGAAGTGGGAGAGGGATACCTGCATTTGAAGAAACTGGACAGCCAGTCCCTCTACGATATCCGCTGCCTCCTGAAACGTATCGACAACGAAAGAATCTTCGTGGTGGCTGAGGCCCTCCGCCGCGGCATTGAACCGGAAGAAATCAACCGCATTACCCGGATCGACCTCTTCTTCATCTATAAGATCCAGAATATTATTAAAATGGAACGGCGTCTCCTGAAGGAAGGCCTCACCGAAGAGACCCTGAAAGCGGCTAAACGGATCCAGATGCCCGATGAAGCCATCGCCCATTTCGCAGAAGTCACAGTGAAGGACGTGGAGAATTTCAAGAAGAAATTAAATTTCCACCCCGATTTCAAAATGGTAGATACCTGCGCCGCCGAATTTGAAGCCCACACCCCTTACTACTACTCCACCTACGGCGCAGAAGACGAAGTGAAGCCCCAGGGCAAGGGGTCCGTGGTGGTCTTCGGCTCCGGCCCCATCCGCATCGGCCAGGGCATCGAATTCGACTACTGCTCCGTTCATGCCTCCTGGGCATTGAAAAAGGCAGGAAAGAAATCCATCGTCATCAACAACAACCCGGAAACCGTGTCCACCGACTTCGACACCTCCGACTCCCTGTACTTTGAACCGCTCACGGAACAGGACGTGATGGAAGTCATTGAAAAGGAAAAGCCCGAAGGGGTGATCTGCCAGTTCGGCGGCCAGACCGCCATCAACCTGGCCACCCCCATGGCCAAGAGGGGCATCCGCATCATCGGCTCCTCCAATGAATCCATCGACATGGCAGAAGACAGGGAACGGTTCGACACCCTCTGCGGCCAGCTGGGCATCCCCCGTCCGAAGGGCTGCCTGGTGGAAAGCGTGGAAGAAGCCATGCAGAAGACGGAAGAACTGGAATATCCCCTCATCGTACGCCCCAGCTATGTCCTGGGCGGCCGGGCCATGCAGATCGTCTATGACCAGGCGGAACTGCGCCAGTACCTGAAAGAAGCGGTGGTGGCATCCCATGAACATCCGGTCCTCATCGACCAGTACATGGTGGGCCGGGAAGTGGAAATCGATGCCATATCCGACGGCGTGGACGTATGCATCCCGGGCATCATGGAACAGATCGAACGCTCCGGCGTCCACTCCGGCGACTCCATTGCCGTGTACCCGCCCCAGCACCTGTCTCGGGACGTTATTGATACATTGACTAAGTACACGAAGGACATTGCCTGTGCCATGAATGTCAAAGGCCTTGTCAACATCCAGTTTATCGTAGTAGGCGGCAAAGTTTACGTCATCGAAGTAAACCCCCGCGCCAGCCGCACCGTGCCCTTCATGAGCAAGATTACCGGCATCAACATGGTGGAATACGCCACCCGCGTGGCTCTTGGCGAACCGCTCCATACCCTGGGACTGCCCCTGGGCCTGGTTCCGCCGAAGAACTATGTGGCCATCAAAGCGCCGGTATTCTCCTTTTCCAAGCTGGGCCTCGTAGAAATCAAGCTGGGACCGGAAATGAAATCCACCGGTGAAGTCATGGGTATCGGCCATACCTACCAGGAAGCCCTCTACAAGGCGGTGGTGGCAGCCAACCTCATGGTTCCTGCCGGCGCCAACGTCCTCATCACCGTGAGCGACCGGGATAAACCGGAAACCGCGGAACTGGCTAAGGGTTTCGTAGATCTGGGCTACCACCTCATCTGCACCTCCGGCACAGGAGCCTATTTCCAGAGCCTTGGCATCCCTGTGGAAATCATCAAGAAGATTCACGAAAAAGGCGAAAACTGCGAAAAGTATCTGAAATCCGGCAAAGTGGACATGGTGCTGAATACCATTTCCTACGGCAGCCAGATCGAGCAGGAAGGCTATGACCTGCGCCGCATTGCGGTGGAACTGGCCATCCCCTGCATTACCTCCCTGGACACCGCCAAGGAAGTGCTCCGCGTCATGGCATCCACCGGCGGCGCCGAACACCATGTAGAAGCCATCCAGGACTATGTGAAGGAGTAATAGAATGTCAGGTTTTGTTGAAAAAGGAATCATCCGGGTCCACAATCACGTGGGCCCCGGCATCTGGCTCATGCAGATCGAACTGCCCCGCATTGCCAAAGAAGCAAAGCCCGGCCAGTTCGTCCATGTGAAAGTCAATGACCCCCGCTATATCCTGCGCCGTCCCATTTCCATCGCCGGCACCGACGCGGGAAGGGGCCTCGTGGAAATCATCTACCGCATCGTAGGCAAAGGCACCGATGCCATGTCCCACCTCAAAGTGGGGGACACCCTGGACTGCCTGGGACCCCTGGGCACCTCCTTTGACATGGATAAAGACCACATCGTCGGCATCGGCGGCGGCGTGGGCATCGCCCCCATCCTCTTCATGGCAAGGGCTTCCAAAGAAGGCCAGATGACCGTGGTCATCGGCGGTAGAAATAAGGAAGAAGTCTTCTGGAAAGACCTCTTCCCCAAGAAAGTCCGGCAGATGATCGTCACCACCGACGACGGCTCCTACGGCATCAAAGGCTTCTCCGTTTCCGTGCTCCCCAAACTTTTTGCGGAAGAAAAAGTGGACGAAGCCTGCGTCTGCGGCCCCGGCATCATGATGAGAACCGCCGCGCAAATGGCAAAGGATGCCAATGTTCCCTGTGAAGTCTCCATGGAACGCCGCATGGGCTGCGGCATCGGCACCTGCCTTGGCTGCGTATGCGACAGGAAAGACGGCAAAGGCCACTACAAAGTCTGCGCCGACGGCCCCGTATTCAATGCAGAGGAGGTGGTCCTATGAGCAGCCTCAAGGTAAACTATCTGGGTATCCCCATGGCCAGCCCCGTCATCGGCGCCTCCGGCACCGTAGGATACGGCCTGGAACTTAATGACTACATAGACATGAAAAAAATCGGAGCCCTCTCCGGCAAAGGCCTGGCGCCGACCCCCTGGAAAGGAAACGAAGGCGTCCGGGTGGCTGAAACCACTTCCGGCATGCTGAACTGCATCGGCCTTGAAAACCCGGGAGCTCCCTATTTCAAAGAGCACTACCTGCCGGAAGTCAAAAAACTTCCCACCCGCTTCATCGCCAACATGGTGGGCAGAAGCGTGGAAGAATACGCCGAATGCGCCAGGATGCTCACGGTAGACGGCATCGACGCCCTGGAAGTCAACATTTCCTGCCCCAACGTCAAAGAAGGGGGCGCCGCCTTCGGCACCGACCCGTCGCAGGCAGCGGCCGTCACCAGAGCCGTCAAAGACGCCACCACCCTGCCGGTGATCGTCAAACTGTCCCCCAATGTCACCGACATCGTCTCCATAGCCAAAGCCGTGGAAGACGCAGGGGCTGACAGCATCTCCCTCATCAATACACTCCTTGGCATCGCCATCGACACCCGCACCCGCCGCCCCATCCTGGGCAACATCACCGGCGGCCTCTCCGGCCCCGCCGTGAAACCTGTGGCCCTCCGCATGGTATGGCAGGTGGCCAAAGCCGTCAACATCCCCGTCTGCGGACTGGGCGGCATTATGACCGGCGAAGACGCCATCGAATTCATGATAGCCGGCGCGGATACCGTCCAGGTAGGCACCGCCAACCTGGCCGACCCCACAGCCATGGAACGCATCGTGGACGAAATGGAAGAATGGTGCGATAAGAATAACGTAAAAGATATCAATGAAATCGTTGGAACCTTGAAAGACTGAAAAAAGCAGCGGCTCGGCCGCTGCTTTTTTTGATACGCCCTCGGCGTGAGGGGTCAAAGGGTTCAAAAGGTTCACAAGGTTCAGAGGGTGGTGGTAGGCGCCTTTTAAGTTATAGAAGGCGCCAGTATGATAAAACCTTCACAACCGCCCTTACGGGCGAAGGGAAAACAAGCCAACCGCGCCTACGGCGCGAGGGAAATGCACCCCTATTCCCGCTTTGCGGACTTCCCCCGGAGGGGGAAGTTTTAGCGGCGCTATGCGTTGAGATGTTTATGAACCGATTGCTTATCTGCGGTTTATTCTGCCCCCTGAATAGGGGTGGCAAGCGAACTTGGTTCGTAGGGGAGCAAAGCGACCTGAGAACCAAGTGAGACGCTTTCCTGTGGAGAAGTCCGGCGAAGCCGGATAGGGGGGGCCGGCGCAGGCGGCCAATTCACAGAAATGCTGTTCACAACGGATGAGACCAAAAGCTGAGCATAGAGCAAACTTCCCCCTCCGGGGTGGCAAAGGAACTGGATTCGTAGGGGAGGGAAGCGACCTGAGAATCCAGTGACATGCTTTCCTGTGGAGAAGTCCCCGTAGGGGGATAGGGGTGCATTTCCAACGGGCGCAGCCCGGTTGTTTGGTTTTCCCCGCCGCCGTCAGGCGGCTTTAAACTGCGGCGACAGCCGCCACCACACCCTCTGAACCCTCTGAACCCTCTGAACCCTCTGAACCCTTTTCTTTTAATACATAACTCCCACTCTATACAGTCCATAAACACAAAAGTATTTGACACAAAACCGCTTCTCTATGCATTCCCATGCACCTTCACCGAACCGATACCCTGCAATCAATACATATGACCACCGATTTCATAAGATATTTATGCTATGAAATATATGAATGACTCTTCAAGTGAGAAAACAAACCTTGTCAAAGAAATATTGGATAATGGGGTATAAAAGATATATATTATAAACATGCAAATGATTGTGACGGCTCGCGAAGAAGCGGGCACTTTTAATGGAGGCAGAAGAAACAATGAAAGAACAGCAGGTTGAAAACGAAGTTTTAGTAGAAGAAGAAAAACAGGAAGAAGTATCCTGGGCATTACTTGAACTGGCTTGCCTGAATAAACATTAATTTCCATCGACCTGCTGCCGCAAGGCAGCTTTTTTTATTGGAGGACACGCCCTGCGGGCGTGAGGGTTCTAAAGATTGACGGGGCTTTCGCCCCGAGGGTTCTCAGGTTTGACAGCAGCTTCGCCGCTGAGGGTTGTGGTGGGTGGCTGCGCCGCCAGTATAAATAAAACCATACAACCGCCCTGGCGGGCGAAGGGAAAACAGGCCAACCGCCCTGCGGGCGAGGGAAATGCACCCCTTCTGCCGCCTGCGGCGGCACCTCCCCCGGAGGGGGAGGTTTTAGCGGCGCTTTCTCTTAGAGACAAGTGGCACATCTCCTAGCATCCATAGTGCCCCCGTCAGGGGTGGCAAAGGAACTGGATTTGTAGGGAAGCGCAGCGACCCGAAAATCCAGTGACATGCTTCCCTTTAGGAGAAAGGTGGTGCCGTAAGGCACCAAAGGGGGAGAGCCACCGGAGGTGGCTAATCTCCGAAATGTTGTTCACAACGTATAAGATTAATGTTAAGCATAGAGCAGACTTCCCCCTCCGGGGGAAGTGGTGCGCAGCACCAAAAGGGGTGCATTTCCAACGGGCGCAGCCCGGTTGTTTGGTTTTCCATTTCGCGAAGCGAAATTCTAAAACTCATCGCCCGCAGGGCGATACCACAACCCTCGGCCCGTAGGGCCGTCAAACTTAAGAACCCTCCGGCCGATAGGCCGGTCAATCTTAAGAACCTTTCCCACCACCCTCTGAACCTTCTGAACCTGCGGCGAAGCCGCATAGAATATTGACATCCGCAAAAGCTGGTTTTACAATAAGAATACTAGCTATTGTATCTGCCGGCCAGCCGGTGCATATAATAAATCCATGAAAACGGGATGAGTCTTCATTTCGCTTTCCAGAAGTAAAGGAGAGATATTTATGGCAATTCGTTTTTCCGATGTACTTGCAAATATGAAAGGTTCCGATCTGGGCCCGCTCCTGGCGCTCACCGCTCAGCCGGACATTATTTCCTTTGCCGGCGGACTTCCTGCTCCGAAGACATTCCCGCTGAAGGAACTCACTGAAGTAGCCATTAAAGTCAGGGAAGAAGACGGCGCCGGCGCTATGCAGTACGGCCCATCTCTTGGTTTCATGGGACTTCGTCAGGCCATTGCAGACCGCATGAACCGCATGTACCAGCCCATGGGCATGTACAAGGTGGATCCGAAGAACATTATGATTGTCACCGGCTCCCAGCAGGGCCTGGACATCACCGGCCGCGTATTCCTGAACAAAGGCGACGTAGTAGTCTGCGAAAGCCCGACATACCTGGGCGCCATCGGTGCTTTTGATTTCGAACAGCCAAGCTACGTAGAAATCCCCACCGACGACGACGGCATCATTCCGGAAGAACTGGAAAAAGTGCTGGCCACCAATGACAAAGTGAAATTCATCTACGTCATTCCGAACTACCAGAACCCCAGCGGCCGCTGCATGAGCCTGGAACGCCGCAAGAAATTCATGGAAATCGTAACCAAGTATGAAATCCCCGTATTCGAAGACAACCCCTACGGCGACCTCCGTTTCGAAGGCGAAGAAATCGCTCCCCTCATCACCATGGACCCGAAACACCTGGTTATGTACTCCGGCACCTTCTCCAAGACCCTGGCTCCCGGCATGAGACTGGCATGGATGGTCCTGAACGACGAACTGCTGCCAAAATTCGACCTCGTCAAAGGCTCCACCGACCTTGCAACTCCGTCCGTAACCCAGCGTGAAGTGGCTATGTACATGAAGAACTACGACTTCGAAGGCCACATCAAAGAAAACTGCAAACTCTACGGCCATCGCCGCGACGTTATGTGCGAAGCCATCAAGAAATACTTCCCCTCCGACGTCAAATGCACCTATCCCCACGGCGGCCTCTTCCTGTGGGTAGAACTCCCCGAAGGCTGCAACGCCCGTGACCTCTTCAAATACGCCCTGGAAAGAAAAGTAGCCTACGTACCGGGCGACTCCTTCTTCCCGCAGTCCAAGAAGAAGAACTACTTCCGCCTCAACTTCTCCTACAACGACGACGACGTTATCGAAGAAGGCGTAAAGAGACTGGCCGATGCCCTCAAGGCTTACCTGGCTGATCAGAAATAAAATTGAAAAAAGAAGCTGCTTTGGCGGCTTCTTTTTTTATAGGAAAATGACACGCCCTGCGGGCGTGAAGGTTGACGCCCACTGCGTGGGCGAGGTTTGACGGGGCGGTGCTAGCCTGTATTCCCGAAGGGGCCTGCGCCTTTGGCTCAGAGGGGCGTATGGCATCCATCGGGCCTTCCGGCCCTCG
>OOBU01000526.1_pt1 | contig 16536 bp, 13 predicted proteins | sample 1671501 | NCBI WGS metagenome assembly OOBU01 (sample SAMN06348163, study PRJEB24527) | human gut metagenome | biome: human gut; feature: ankylosing spondylitis patient; material: feces | host: Homo sapiens | place: China | collected 2015-10
GTGGAAACGTCGGAACCGAGCAGGGTGTCGTAGGCATTCAGGATGTCGCGGATGGCCTGCAGGTTGTCCTTGGTCAGGGTGTAGGTCTTGGTGGAGCCGTCTTTGCCGGTAAAGGTGGCGGTGACGCTCTTGGCGGCAAGCCACTCGTTCAGCCAGCTGGTGCTGTCGTCCATATCGAACAGCTCATAGTCGAACCATGCCTTGAGGTCGTTGTCGTAGCCGCCGATGAACTCTTCATCACAGGTGAAGTCGTAGTAGTTATCCTCGGTCTCTACCCGAACAGATTTCATGTCCAGCTTTTTATTGCCGAAGTAGGTCATGCCCAGACTGAGATACACGGTGGGATCATCGTTGGTAACGAACAGGTAGGGGTACAGACCGCAGGAGGCCTTTTCCATGCTGGCCTCCTCGTAGGGAGAATCGATCTGCCAGCCCTCGGCCTCGCTGTCATAGGTGACAGTGAGCTTGGACAGGGCAGAGCGCAGCTGCGCCTCCGACACCGCATTGGTCACAGAGAGCTCTGCCGGGGCAGGCTCGTCCGGAAGAGCGGGGCTCAGGGCAAAGGCGGAGACGCCGCCCATCAGGATGGCGGCGGTGCACAGGCAGGCGGCACCGCGCTTGAACAGTCCGGTCAGTTTCATAAGGATCTCCTTTCGCTTCACAGAAACGCTTTTTCTCTGTCCAGAGCATATCAGATTTTACGGCTCCTGACAGTAAAACGGCATGAATCGCCCCTCAGATGCATCAGAACGACCGTTCAGGCAGGGGAGCGGTGCGGATGAAAACGGCTTCTTATACCTGATGGGTCTCCAGCCAGTCGGTCATCTGCTGGGCGATGCCCTTGATGCTGCCCTCCTCAAAGGGAACCTTCAGCCCGGCAGTCTCCAGCAGCTCGGTGTAGCTGGCCATGCCTGCACGGCGCACAAGGCGCAGATAGCGCTGCCATGCGTCCTTGTGGTCGGTCAGGCTCAGCAGGAAGAACTGCAGTGCGGCCATGGTGGACAGGCAGTAGTCGATATAGTAGAAGGGGCACTCATAAATGTGCAGCTGACGCTGCCAGCCTGCACCGCGGCCATAGAAGGGAAGACCGGCAAAATCGATCCACGGGCGGTACTTCTTTTCCAGCTTGAGCCACTCGGCGTTGCGTTCATCGGGGGTCAGATCCGGGTTCTGGTACATGATGTGCTGGAACTCGTCCACTTCGCATCCGTAAGCAAGGAACACAAAACTGTCCTCAGCGTGGAGCAGGGCGTATTTGTCGGTATCCCGGCCGAAGAGCAGATGATGCCACGGTGCAGTCAGGAACTCCATGGCCATGGAGTGGATCTCGGCGCTCTCCATGCCGGGGCATTCCAGATCGGCAGGCACTTCGGGATCACGCTCGGCCACATAGCCCTCAAAGGCGTGGCCGCACTCGTGGGTCAGCACGTCCACATCGCCGGAGGTGTTGTTCCAGTTGGCAAAAATGAAGGGGGCCTTGTAGCTGGGCAGGCTGGTCATGTAGCCGCCGGACATCTTGCCGGGGCGGCTCTCCACATCGAACAGCTCGTTGTCCTGCATAAAGTCGATGAACTCGGCGGTTTCCGGGCTAAGCTCATGGTACATGGTGCGGGCGGCATCCATACGGGCTTTGTAGCCGGGAATGGGCTTGGGATTGCCGTCCTTGAACATGATGGGCAGATCGGTGAAGGTGGGGCGGGCAATGCCGGTGCGCTTTGCACGCAGGGCCATCACCTTTTGCAGCTGGGGCACCACATCGTTTGCCACCTGATCGCGGAATTTCCGGATCTCCTCCGGGCCGTAGCCGATGCGGTTCATGCGCACATAGGAAAGCTCACTGTAGTCGTGATAGCCCATCACCCGGGCCTGTGCATTCAGGTTCTTCACGATCTCGCCGTACAGCTCGTCCAGTTCGGCACGGTGGGCGTCAAAATAACCGGCCTCGGCCTCGTAGGCGGCGCGGCGCACGGCAGGGTCCAGATCCTCCTTGTAAGGGCCCAGCTGCGGGATGGTGAGCTGTTTGCCGTCCAGTTCCACCAGTGCGCCGCCGTAGATCTGCTGGTAGCGGCTCACCAGAGCATTGAACTGCTGCTGCAGCTCCACGGTGCGGTCATCCATGCCCAGAACGGCATTCTTCATACCGGCCACACAGGTGGTGCCGAACTTCGCGGTCAGGACATCTACATGCGGGTTCGCAAGGAAAGCGCGGCTGATCTCCACGCTGGCGTTGGTCACGGCGGGGCCGTTGGCATCAAAGAAGTCCTGCTCAGCTTTCCAGTATTCATCGCGGGTGTCGCAGGTGTAGTGGATGTTGGCAAGGTTCGCGGCGGTGTTGTACTCTGCAAAGGCTTCGCTCTGCTCATAGTAGAGCCGGACAAGGGCATCGCCGTCCGGTGCGGCAGCGGCCTTTGCGGCCAGCTCTTTGCACCGGGCCAGCAGGGCACCGATGTCCGGGCGGGTATAGGTCATTTCGTTGAATTTCATCGGGAAACATTCCTTTCCGGGAGAAGACTCCATATTTAAGGTTAAACCCATCTTACCACGTTATGCGGCAAATGAAAAGGGGACACAGGCCAAAACCCGGCAGATGCTATGCACAACTGCTAAAATTTGACGAGGTGGTTTGGCAAAGTTGTCTGTGCAGGCGGTTGCATGGCTGTGGCAAAAGGACTATAATAAAACCATCAACAGAGTAAGGCCATGTGCGTTAAGTGCCGCATCAACGGGGAGTTGTGCTGTGGACGAAGGTGTACCCGCGGTGCATGGTCTGCATCCCGCTGCTGCATGGACTTGGGTGCAGGCGAGACGGCTTGCGTCCCGCCCGGAAGTGAAAGTTGTTGGATTCACGCCCTCCTTTGTGCGGTTTGTCACAGGGAGGGCGTTTTTGTTTGTGCAGACCGCCCGCCCGGTATTCCTTTTGCAAGGAGGACAGTTGATATGAACAACTCGAAAAATTCCGTCCGCACGCTCACCATGCTGGCCTTGCTGGTGGCAATGAGCATCGTGTTCAGCCGGGTGCTGAGCATCTCCACCGGCTTTGTGCGGTTCAATCTGGGCAGCCTGCCGGTGCTGCTGGCAGCGCTGCTGTTCGGCCCCGGTGCCGGCTTTGCCGTGGGCGCTGTGGCCGATATGATCGGCGGCGTGCTGGCAGGCTACGCCATCAACCCGCTCATCACGCTGGGCGCGGGTGCCATTGGTCTGGTGGCGGGGCTTGCATGGCAGAAGCTGCCCGGGCTGCGCACCGGCCTGCGGCTGCAGATCAGCGTGCTGCTGGGACACTTTGTGGGTTCCATGGTCATCACCTCGCTGGCACTGCGCATCTTCTACGGCTACCCGTGGGCAACGTTGGCAGTGCGCATCCCCAATGCACTGATCCTGGCTGCGGTGAACACTGTGCTGCTGCGCATCCTGCTGGAGAACCGTACCCTGATGAAGATGGTGAAAAAGTAAAAAGAGGCATTACAATGAATTACGAACAGGCAATGGAATACATCCATGCGGTCCAGTGGGCCGGCCACAAGCCCGGCCTGACGCGCACCCGCACCCTGCTGGCCGCACTGGGCGACCCGCACAAACAGCTCAGATTCGTGCATGTTGCAGGCACCAACGGCAAGGGCAGCACCGCCGCCATGATGGCGTCCTGCCTGCAGGCCGCGGGCTATCGGGTGGGCCTGTACACCTCGCCCTTCATCAACCGCTTCAACGAGCGCATCCAGATCAACGGCGTGCAGATCCCGGACGAAGAGCTGGTGAAACTGGTGGAGCAGGTAAAGCCCGCCGCCGATGCCATGGAAGATGTGCCCACCGAGTTTGAGATCATCACGGCGCTTGGGATGCTCTATTTTGCCCAGCAGAAATGTGAGATCGTGGTGCTGGAGGTGGGCCTTGGCGGCACGCTGGATTCCACCAACGTCATTGATGCCCCGGAGTGCGCAGTCATCACGGCACTGGGCATGGATCATGTGAAGGAGCTTGGTCCCACCCTTGCGGACATTGCCGCCGCCAAGGCGGGGATCATCAAGGAAGGCTGCCCGGTGGTGAGCTACGGCGGCGTGCCAGAGGCAGATATTGTTATCCGCCGCGTCTGTGCTGAAAAGCATGCCGAGCTGACTGAGGTGGATTTCAGCAGGCTGAAATACGAGGGCGGAAGCCTTGACGCGGTGGAGTTCGACTTTGACGGCCTGACGGATGTGCACCTGCCCCTGATCGGCAGCTACCAGCCGCGAAATGCGGCGCTGGCTATCACGGCTCTGCGGGTGATGCGCACCCATGGCTGGAACATCCCGGAAAGCGCCATCCGTACAGGGTTGGAAATGGTCAGCTGGCCGGGCCGGTTCGAGCTGCTGCGGCACGCGCCCGCCTTCCTGCTGGACGGCAGCCACAACGCCCATGGAATGCGTGCCACGGTGCAGAGCCTGAGAGACCGCTTCCCCGGGCAGAAGTTCGTTTTTCTGGTCAGCATCATGGCAGACAAGGATGTGGACCAGATGCTCAGCCTGCTGGCACCGCTGGCGGTGCGGTTCGTCACGGTGGCGGCGCACACGCCGCGCGCCATGCCTGCCGAAACGCTGGCAGAACACATCCGTGCCTATGGCTGCAGGGCAGAAGCGGCAGCTTCCATTGAAGCGGGCGTGGCCCGGGCGGTGGAGCTGGGCGGCGAAGGCCCGGTGTGCGCACTGGGCACGCTGTATTTCTCTGGCGATGTGCGGAAGGCGTTTGCGGAACTTGTGAAGGGCTGAAGATTTAAAATGGCTCCGCGTGCGCTGCGCCATCATCAGCGGAAAAATATTTTTATATTTGCAAATCAGGAAAATCTGCGGATTTTCCTGATTTGCTTTTTTCACGGTAAGGGCCGTAACGGCTGACGGCATCTTGCTGCTGTCAGCCTGCGGCTGTCGCGCAGCGGATAAAGCGAAAGCTTGCCCGCACGGCTTGTCGCGTAAGCGACTTCAAATCGGCGGAACACAAAAAATCCTTTAGCGAAGCGACTTGGATTTTTTGTATGGAGCCCAACAGCTTTGGGGTTACTAGGGGCGAGCAGCCCCTAGTTCGTGCCTCCCGCGCCTCGAAAGTAGCGGGTGCTTTTCTGGTTCTCTTTTGGCACGCAAAAGAGAACGTATCCGGCGGAGAAGAATTTTATAAAAGCCATAAAACCTGCCCTACACGATTGCGCTCTGCGCGGGAAGCCGAAAAACAAAAGCCGGAAAATCCGCAGATTTTCTGGCTTTCTGTACGCGTTATCAATCTTTTTTTGCTTTCTTTTTCTTCTTTGCTGCCTTTTCCTCCGGCTTGTTCTTCATCAGCCTGCCGAGGGATGCGGCAGTGTATACGCAGAAGCAGCCCACCACCACGATCAGCACGACGGCGCTTGCGTCCAGCGCCACGGTGCCGGCGCGGACAGCGGCCAGATACAGTGCCAGCAGCACCGCCGCCCAGCCACAGGCTGCTGCTGTTCACCTGCTTTTGCCACTCCTGCCGCGGCGTGAGCGGATGCTGCTGCGCCTTGCCCTGCCGGGCCTTCTTTTTCCAGATGTTATCACTTTGAAACGGATTCATGTTCCGGTGGCTCCTTCCCTGTCTTTTTCTTTAAGGGTATTATACGCCGCAAGATGGGATGATGTCCAGAAAGAAGTGGATTTTTCACCACTTGCATCCCACATTTGTGCAGAACGACCAAAACCGGCCCGAAATATCGGCTATTCGCCAATTTACTTTTTGCGGACCGAAGAGTAATCTAATGGTAGGATGTAAAGACGGACAAACTGTTGAGATTGAACTGAAGGTAGGATGTAGCAAAGAGCCTTTGCTGCGGGCTTGTCCGGCACGAGAACGCGAAAAACAAAAGGAGGCTTTTCCGTTATGAAGGTAGGTCTGATCTATACCAGCACCACCCCGGAACTGATCGAACTGGTGGAGCAGGAGGTCAAAAAGCAGCTGGGCGATGATGTGGAGCTGTACAGCCTGCAGGACCCCAGCATTCTGGCAGATGTCCGCGCGGCAGGCTATGTGACCACTGCACCGGCAGCACGCCTGATCGGCATGTACATGAAAGCCGCTGAGGAAGGCGTGGATGCCATGCTGAACCTGTGCAGCAGCGTGGGCAGATCGGAAGAGCACACGTCTGAACTCCGACAGTGCACAGGACGTGGCAAAGTACATTGGTGTGCCTATCGTCCGCGTGGACGAGGAGATGTGCCGCGAGGCTGTCCGCAAGGGCCAGCGCATCGGCGTGATGGCTACCCTGCCCACCACGCTGGAACCCACCAAGGGCACCATCCTGCGCATGGCCCGCGAGTGCAACAGACACGTGGAACTGGTGGACTGTCTGGTGGACGGTGCATTCGGTCTGGATCAGGACCAGTTCAAGGCCCGCATGACCGAGATGGCCGGTACCATTGCCGACAAGGTGGACGTGATCGTGTTTGCACAGGGCAGCATGGCCTACTGCGAACAGTATATCGCCGATAAGTTTGGCAAGGTGGTTCTCAGCAGCCCCCGCTTTGGTGCAGCCGAGCTGAAAAAGGCGCTGGAAAAGAAAGGCACCATTTAAAAAAGGAACAAGAGCCGGAGCACGAGACCGGCTCAGGAGAAGATATTTTTTGAAGGAGAATTCTTATGAAAAAGATGATTTCCCGTCGTGACTTCCTGAAGGTGGCTGGCATTTCCGCTGCTGCTCTGGGTCTGGCTGCCTGCGGCGGCTCCGGCACCAGCACTGCTGCTTCCACTGCCTCTACTGCAGCTTCCACCGGTTCTTCCGCTGCCGCTTCCGGCTCGGCTGTCACCCTGAAGCTGGGCTTCTCCACCAACGAAGAAGACCCCCGTGCAAAGGGCGCAAAGCAGTTTGCAGAAGAAGTTGCCGAAAAGACCGGCGGCGCTGTGGAAGTTCAGCTGTACCCCTCCGGCCAGCTGGGCGGCGATGCTGACCTGATCAACTCTATCGCTCTGGATTCCGGCACGGTGGATATCATCATCACCGACGCTTCCAACTTTGCCACCTACGATGCAAAGATGGGCATTTCCGCACTGCCGTTCCAGTTCGAGACCTTCGACGATGCATGGGCATTCATGGACAGCGACATCGAGGCTGCCGCTGAGGAAGGCCTGCTGAGCCAGAATATGCGTGTGCTGGCCCACTACTGCAACGGCTTCCGCTGCGTGACCAACTCCAAGGGCCCCATCAACAGCCCTGCCGACATGAACGGTCTGCTGATCCGCACCCCCGAGAACCCCGTCATCATGGCTACCATGACCGCTCTGGGTGCCAACCCCCAGCCGCTGAGCTTCTCTGAGCTGTATCAGGCTCTGCAGCAGAAGACCTACGATGCACAGGAGAACCCCATCCCCGTTATCTACAACAACAACCTGTTCGAGGTTCAGGAGTACCTGAGCATCACCAACCACATCTACTCCGGCATGTGCTTTACCATTGCCGAGAGCAGCTGGAACAAGCTGAGCGCTGACCAGCAGCAGATCGTTTCCGACGCTGCAAAGGCATCTGCCGATTACGACCGTGAGCTGAACGAGCAGCAGACCAACGACCTGGTCTCCGCTCTGGAAGAGAAGGGCATGAAGATCAACAGCCCGGAACTGGCTCCGTTTGCAGCTGCGACCGAAAAAGTCCTGACCGACAACGCTGATACCTACGGCGACCTGCTGGATCAGCTGAAGGCATGGAAAGAAGCCCGCTGAGATCACTGACCAGAAAACCTTGAAATAAAACCGAAGCAAAGGGACGAGGGGGCGTGCCCTTCGTCCCTTTGCATTTTATCTGAATCGCACTTGGAAAGGAGTTTGTACTGTGAAAAAACTGCAAACCACTCTGGACAAGATCACCACCCTCATTTCCGCCATTCTCTGCGCAGCTATGATGGTAATTCTGTTCGCAAACGTTGTGCTGCGCCTGATCCCCGGCATCGGCGGCTTCAAGTGGTACATGGAGAGCAGCCAGTATCTGAACGTCTGGTCCATGCTCATTGTCTGCATCGGCATCAACGCCATGGGTACCAACCTCCGCGTGGAAGTGGTGGATTCCATCCTCGGTAAGACCCCGCTGGGCAAAAAGATCGTTGTCATCATCCGTGATGTGTTCATCATCCTGTTCTACGTCATGGTCACTTACGGCGGCTACCAGCTGTGCACCCGCGCAAAGCAGGCCGTTTCCACCATGCCGCAGTTCACCATGGGTCAGGTGTACACCATCTTCCCCATTGCCGGTGTGCTGTGCATCCTGTCCGCCGTTCTCAATCTGGTGGTTGAGCTTACCACGAAACCTGAAGGAGGCGAATCCAAATGATCGCATGGCTGCTGATCTCATTCTTCGTTCTGCTGTTCCTTGGTGTGCCCATCGCCATGAGTCTGGGCCTGTCCGCCATGGGCGGCATCCTGTTCCTGGGCGGCGGCAGCACCGTCACCATTGCCCAGCGCATGTTTGAGGGCATGAACAGCTTTGCACTGCTGGCCATCCCTCTGTATACCTTTGCCGGCTTCACCATGTCCAAGGGCGGTATTTCCAAGCGCCTGATGGACTTCTGCTACTCCATCGTCGGCCACATCTACGGCGGTCTGGCTCACGTGAACGTGCTTTCCAGCATGATCTTTGCGGGCATCTCCGGTTCCGCTGTTGCCGATACCGCTGGTGTTTCCGGCATGTTCATGCCGGAAATGATCCGCAAGGGCTACTCCAAGAACTTTACCGTTGCCGTTACCGCCATTTCCTCCACCATCGGCATCATCATTCCTCCGTCCATCCCCATGGTGGTCATTGCCGGTATCTGCGGCATCTCCACCGGTAAGCTGTTCCTCGGCGGCATCATCCCCGGCATCCTGTGCGGTCTGGCACAGATGATCGTCAGCTACTTCCTCGCTAAGAAAGAAGGCGTGCCCAAGGAGCCCGGTCACTTCACCATCGGCCCTGTGCTGCACGGCCTGTGGGAGAGCTGGCCCGCCCTGCTCATGCCTATCATCATCGTGGGCACCATTACCATGGGTATCGTCAGCCCCACCGAGGCAGGCGTGATCGCTGTTGTTTACGGTCTGTTTGCCGGCGGCATCATCTACCGCGAACTCAAGTGGGAAGACATCAAGTTTGCCTTTGCAGAGACCGTCCGCACCAGCGGCCGTATCTTCATCGTCATCGGCGCAGCAAAGCTGTACACTGTTATGCTGACTACCGCAGGCTTTGACAAGTGGGTGGCCAAGACCATGCTGGGCTTCTCCACCAACCCCACCGTCATCCTCATCATGATCCTGCTGATCTTCTTCATCGTCACCATGTTCATGGAGTCCATTGCAACGCTGACCCTGTTCATGCCCATCCTGTATCCCATTGCTCTGGGCGTGGGCATCGACCCCATCGTGCTCAGCGTTCTGATCACCGTGGTCATCGGTGTTGGTCTGGTCACTCCCCCGGTGGGCATGTGCATCTACGTTGCCTGCGATCTGATGGATGTTACGGTCGGCGAGGTGTTCCCAACATTGGTGCCGTTTATTGCGGCTACCTTCGTCTGCATTGCCCTGATGGTCGCCTTCCCTCAGCTGATCCTGCTGCCCACCTATTTGATGGCGTAACCGTTGCGTCCGCTTTTCAGATATGGTAAAATAGTGGCGGAAGTTCAACGTGTGATGTTTGGAGGCTTTCTGCCCCAGAACGTTCCACGTTGAACGACCCCGAATATCCACCAAACCGGATTTGGAGGCGGAACTATGTCAATGGAACATCCGGAAAAACAGAAGAATGCGGTAAAGTCTGTAGTCGATCAGGTCATGGATGGGATCATCTCCCAGATCATCGACGGCACCCTGCATCCGGGCGACAAGCTGCCTACCGAAATGGAACTGTGCAAGCAGTTCGGCGCGGGCCGCAACTCGGTGCGGGAAGCTGTGAAAAAGCTGCAGGCCTACGGCATCCTGTACATCAAGCGTGCCGACGGCACCTTTGTGAGCGAAAACTACAACCAGAAAATGCTGGACCCGATGCTGTACAGCATCATCCTGCAGAAGAACAGCTGGCAGGAATTTGTGGAACTGCGCTCCGTCATCGATATCGGTACGCTGAATATTATCATTCAGCGCAATGATATCACATCCTTTCTGCCGGACCTGTACCGCACCTTCGGCGAGCTTTCTGCCGAAATGCACTCGCCGGAGCCTTCGGTGGACAAGGTGCTGGAGCTGGACAGCCGGTTCCACACCCAGATCGCCAATGCGGCCCAGAACCCTATGCTGGCCACCATCACCGAGTATATCACCCGGCTGACGATGCCCAGCCGTCTGGAGACCACCCGCAAGGTGCTGGCCAAGGGCGAAGAGGAGATCGAGCGGTTCGTAGAGCTGCACCGCCAGCTGCTCAGCGTGATCGAGCGCAGGCAGGTGGACGAGATCGCCGCTACAGTGCAGGATCACTACATCTTCTGGAAGAAGTAAGCATACAGGCCGCCTGCCTGCCGTAAAAGGCAGGCGGGGGACTGTGAGTTTACAAGATGGGATGTTTGTGCTAAAATGACGTTAGCATCCTTTGTTAAGCTTCTCCAATGCGACATGCAAGGAGTGTTCATCCAATGAAAAAAATCATGATCTCCGTGGCCCCCGTTGCGGCCACAGACATTCTCATCAATCCGCGGGCCATTGCCCGGGATGTGTATGAGTGCTACAAAAACGGCGCGTCCATGGTGCACCTGCACTGCCGCGACCTGAACGGCAACCTCACCCCGGATTTGAGCCTGCTGGAAGAAACGGTGGCCTACATCCGCGAGATGTGCGACATCGTGGTGGAGATCTCCACCGGCGGCGTGTCCAACCTGACCATTGAGGAGCGCGTGCAGCCCTGCTACCCCTCCTGGGTGGAAGCCAACAGCCTGAATGTCGGCTCGGTGAATCTGGGTACCTCGGTGTACCAGAACCCCATCAAGGATGTGGAGTACTGCGTCAAGACCATCATGGACAACAAGAAGATCCCGGAGACCGAGGTCTTTGAGCTGGGCATGATCAACACCGTGCGGGAACTGAACGACAAGTTCCACTTTGTAAAACCCATCCTGTTTGCACTGGTGTTCGGCCATGGCGGCGAGATGCCTGCTACGGTGCCGGCCCTGCGCCACATGATCCAGGCGCTGGAAGAGAACTTTCCCAACGGCGACTACCTGTGGGGCTACACGCAGGCCCACCGCGAGGACTGGGAAATGGTCAAGACTGCGCTGGATATGGGCGCTTCCACCGTGCGCATCGGCTTTGAGGATTCGGACATGATCGCGCCGGGTGTCCATGTGGACAACAACGCAGCGCTGATCGCAAAGGTGTCGGACATCGTAAAGTCCAAGGGCATGATGCCCATGACTCCCGACGAGGTGCGCGCCATGCTCAAGATCCCGCCGCTGCGCCGTTAAAAAGGAGGAAAGAAACGTATGGTGATTCAAGGCGTTACTTACCTCTCAGACTTTGAGGCAAAAAAAGCCATCATGGAAATGGCCCGTCGGCTGGAAGCCAAGGGCTGGCTGGTGGCCGGTGACGGCAGCATGAGCGTCCGCGTCGGCCCGCAGGCCGTGTGGGTGACCGTTGCCGGTGCCGACAAGGCCGCGCTCACGCAGGATATGCTGGTGCGCGTGGATATGAATGGCAAGGCGATGCTCAGCGCAAAGCCCAAGCCCCTGCCCGAAGACCTACCCATCCATCTGAAAATCTATCAGGAAAACGAGAACGCCCAGTGCGTGATGCACACCTATCCGGCCTGCGCGGCTGTGATGGGGATGCAGGGCCAGACCGTGCAGCCTGCAGCATTCAGCCCCGCAGTGCGGGCGCTGGGACGGGTGCAGCTGCTGCCCGCCCAGAACGTGGACGCACAGGCACAGGCTGTCAGCCTGTTGTGCCGCACCGATAAGGCTGTCCTGCTGGAAAATGACGGCTGCCTGACCTGGGGCAAGACCCCGGCAGATGCGGCCCATCTGGTGGAAGCACTGGATTACTACGCAGCCGTCACCGCAAAGCTGGGCTGCGCAGGCTGCTCCAAATGCGGCAGCAAGTGCGGCGCACCTGCCGTGCAGCCCATGGCTCAGCCCGCTGCACAGCCTGTGGCAATGGCAGTACCCTCCGCACAGCCTGCCCAGCCGGTGAGCCTGCCGGGCGTTACCGGGCTGATCCAGCCGGGCATGGCGCTGCCCACCCTGCCCAAACAGCAGGCGGCTCCTGCCCCTGCCCCGGTGCCCGCCGCACAGCCTGCGGCAGTCCCTGCAATGGAAGCGGCCCCGGCCGCACCGAAGTCCGCAAATGCCCGCGATGCCGCAATGGCCGAGGTCATCCGCCGGACGCTGAAGAGCTTTCAATAACAAAAAGTTTCGTTTGATCCAACGGATATGACCTTTACGGAAAGGAACGAAAACCATGGATATCAGTTCGCAGGAAATTGAAGCGATCGTCAAGCAGGTGCTTGCCGGTATGGGCGGTGCACAGACAAGCGCCGCCCCTGCAGCCTATACCGCTGCACCCGGCGGTGCAGCAGGCGACCGCGGCGTGTTCGAGAACGTAGACGACGCAGTGGAGGCTGCATGGAAAGCCCAGCGCGACTGGGTGGCCAACTACAAGATCGAGGATCGCCAGCGCATCATTGAAGCCATCCGCCGCTGTGCCCGCGCACATGTGGAGGAGTGGTGCCACAAGATCGTGGAAGAGACCGGCATGGGCCGCTATGAGGACAAGGTGGAAAAACATCTGGCCGTCATCAACAAGACCCCTGGCCCCGAATGCCTGACCACCGAAGCCAAGAGCGGTGACGCGGGCCTGATGCTGGAAGAGTACGCACCCTTTGGTGTGATCTGCTCCATCACCCCCACCACCAACCCCACCGAGACCATCATCAACAACACCATCAGCATGATCGCAGGCGGCAACACCGTGGTGTTCAACGTGCACCCCCGCGCAAAGCGGGTGTCTGCCGACTGCCTGCAGGCGCTGAATACCGCCATCATCGAGGCGGGCGGCCCTGCAAACCTCATTACCATGACCCGTGAGCCGACCATGGAGAATGTGGACAAGATGGCCGCAAACCCCAAGATCCGCCTGATGGCAGGCACCGGCGGCATGGGCATGGTGAACGCCCTGCTGCGCAGCGGCAAAAAGTGCATCGGTGCCGGTGCAGGCAACCCGCCCGTCATCGTGGACGAGACCGCAGACATCGAGCTGGCAGGCCGCAAGATCTACGAAGGCGCTTCGTTCGATAACAACATCCTCTGCTTTGCAGAGAAGGAAGTGTTCGCCGTGAACACCGCCTACGACGGCCTGCTGCACGAGCTGCAGAAGCAGGGTGCCTACCTGCTGAACAAGGCCCAGACCGAACAGCTGGTGAACATCGTGCTGCAGCCCAAGAAGGGCGGCGGCCATGAGGTGAACAAAAAGTGGGTGGGCAAGGATGCCGCCCGCATTCTGGAGACCATCGGCGTGCATGTGCCGGATACTTGCCGCCTTGCCATCTGCGAGGTGCCTGCCGACCATCCGTTCGTTCTGGTGGAGCAGATGATGCCGGTGCTGCCCATCGTGCGCTGCCAGAGTTTTGAACAGGCGGTGGAAGATGCCGTGGTGGCCGAGCACGGCAACCGCCACACCGCTTCCATCTTCTCCAAGGATGTGGACCACATGACCCGCTTTGCCCGGGTCATTGAGACCACCATCTACGTAAAGAACAGCGCCACCAAGGCCGGTGTTGGCATTGGCGGCGAGGGCCACTGCACCATGACCATTGCCGGCCCCACCGGCGAGGGCATCACCTGCGCAAAGAGTTTCTGCCGCCGCCGCCGCTGCATGCTGGCCGAGGGCGGGCTGCGCATCATCTGAGTTTTTGAAGGACGAAACCATCACATACAATTTTTTCAGTGTTCTGACAGGAGGAACAACTTATGAAAGCTCTGGGTTTTATCGAGACGAAGGGTCTGGTTGGCAACATCGACGCTACCGATGCAATGCTGAAGGCTGCTGACGTTGAGTTCATTGGTTCCGACACCATCGGTGCCGGTCTGACCACCGTGATCGTTACCGGCGAGGTGGGCGCTGTCAAGGCTGCTACCGAGGCTGGCGAAGAGGCTGCTTCCCGCGTGGGTGAGCTGTTCTGCGTCAACGTCATTGCACGCCCTCACGCAGATCTGGCCCGCATCATGCCCGCCAAGGGCCCCGCGACCGGCAAGTCCGGCCTGCCCGCAGGCGAGCAGGTGCCGCTGGATGCCGCTCTGGGCATGATCGAGACCAACGGCCTGACCGCTTCCATCGAGGCAGCCGATGCCATGCTGAAGAGCGCAGATGTCTCTCTGGTGGGTCAGGAGAAGATCGGCGCAGGCCTTGTTACCGTGTTCGTGCAGGGCGACGTTGGCGCTGTGAAGGCTGCTGTTGAGGCAGGCCAGACCGCTGCTTCCCGCATTGGCGAAGTGGTCAGCGCACTGGTCATTCCCCGCCCGCACGCAAGCGTGTCCGAGTGCATGCCTGAGCTGCGCTGAGCCCTGCGCTGACGCTGCATAAGAAAGGAGCGCTGTGCCTTGGTTTACCATGACATCAGTCAGGAACAGCTGCTGCTCCTGATCACGCAGGCCGTGCAGGCAGAGCTGCAAAAGCGCAGCCGTCAGGTGCCGGTAGGCATCTCGGTGCGGCACATCCACCTTACCCGCGATGATGTGGACAAGCTGTTCGGCTATGGCTACCAGCTCACCCCCAAAAAGGCGCTGAGCCAGCCCGGCCAGTTTGCCTGCGAGGAATGTCTGGACATCATCGGCCCAAAGGGCGAACTGAAGCATGTCCGCATCCTTGGCCCGGAGCGCAGTGCCACTCAGATCGAGCTGGCGCAGACCGACTGCCGCAACATCGGCATCAAAGCGCCGGTGCGTTCCAGCGGGGATACAAAGGGCACGCCGGGCGTGACCCTGCGCGGCCCCAATGGCACCCTGACTGTGCCGGAGGGCGTGATGATCGCCGACCGCCACATCCACATGACTCCCGCACAGGCAGCGGCCTTCGGCCTTGCCGACGGCGACCGCGTGCAGGTAAAGATCGACGGCCCCAAGCCGGGCGTGATGGGCGGGGTGCTGATCCGCGCAAACGACAAATGTGCACTGGATTTTCACATCGACACGGACGATGGCAATGCCTTCCTGCTCAAGCAGGGGCAGCTGGTCACCGTGCTGGGCAAAGAGGAGTAAGCTATGATTTTAGGGATCGTCAAGGGGACCGTTGTCGCCACCCGCAAAATGCCGGAGCTTGTAGGCTATAAGTTCCTGCTGGTGGAGCCGGTGTTCGGCTCCAAAAAGGATACCATCGTGGCGGGCGACAACATCGGCGCGGGTGTAGGCGAGATGGTTCTGGTCACCACCGACGAGACCACCCAGCATGGTCTGGACCATCCGTCGCCCATTGATGCTTTCATCGTGGGCATCGTGGACAATCCTCCCACCCTGAGTAAGTAACACCCTGCAAGTTTTGCCGCAGAGAGGGGCTTCCTCCCGGCGGGATCGTGAGGCTTAAACAATGAAAATTATTATCATCGGCAGCATTGCCGCCGGGGTTTCGGCCGCCGCCAGACTTGCCGCCGCCCAGCGCGGAGCGCAGATCACCGTCTACGAAAAAGGCGGCTTCTACTCCTGCGGCACCGGCGGCCTGCCCCATTACCTGTGCGAGGATCTGGACAGCCTGAACAAGGCCATTCAGGCCAAGGAAACTGAGCTGAACGCGCAGGGCATCACCGCACATCTGCGCCATGAGGTGCGCGGCATCGACGCAGCCGCCCGCAAGGTGACGGTATGTGATCTTGCCACCGGACGCGTGTTTGAAGACCACTACGACAAGCTGGTGCTGGCCACCGGTTCTTCCAACCGTGTGCCGCAGGTGCCCGGCAGTGACCGCGTGGGCGTGCAGACCCTCAAGACCGTGGAAGATCTGATCTTCCTTAAGGAGTTCGTCCGCACCCCCTATGTGCGGGACATCGTGATCCTGGGCGGCAGCTGGGCCGGTTTGGAGATCGCAAAGTCCTTCCTCAAGCTGGGCCGCAATGTGCGTATCATTGAAAAAGAGCAGCAGCTTTTGCCCCAGTTTGACCCTGAGGTGAGCAAGCTGATCCAGAAGGAGCTGGAAGCGCAGGGCGTGCAGTTCAATCTGGGTGAGCAGGTGCGCTCCTTCCCAGGCCGTACCTTCGTGGAGCAGGTACAGACCAACCGCGGCACCTACCCCTGTGACCTTTGCGTGGTAGCCATCGGCGTTACCCCCAACACCGGCCTGCTGGCCGGTACCGGGGCGCAACTGGCACCCAATGGCGCTGTGCTCATTGGTGCCGACCTTGCCACCAGTGTGCCCAATATCTATGCCGTGGGCGACTGCGCAGCCTGCCGCGACGGCTCTCTGCGCACCAGCAGCCTGAAGGTGACGGATCTGGAGATCGCCCGCACCGGCCTGACCGAGACCGAGGCCCGCAAGGCCGGTCTGCGGGTCAAGAGTGCAATGGCCACCGGCACCGACCGTCCGGGCATCTGCCCGAACCCCCACCGCATCACCATCAAGCTGGTGTATGAGGCCAAT
>OOBU01000540.1_pt1 | contig 16116 bp, 15 predicted proteins | sample 1671501 | NCBI WGS metagenome assembly OOBU01 (sample SAMN06348163, study PRJEB24527) | human gut metagenome | biome: human gut; feature: ankylosing spondylitis patient; material: feces | host: Homo sapiens | place: China | collected 2015-10
ACGCCTACTACCAGTACTACGAGAAGCTCGGCTTCGAAAAGAACGTGATGAACGCCATCAGCGGCGACCGCGTCTCGCAGGTCGAGTACCAGTTCAAGATGTGCCGCAAGTCGATGAACACAGGCGCCTCGCTCAAAGACACCAAGAAGCTCGTCGACGATTTGAAGGCCATGCTGGTCGAGGACGCCGGCAAGCTCGACGGCGGTGCCGCCGACAAGGAAGGCAGCTTCACCAAGTTCATCACCAGCTCGGTCGGCCAGGCGTTCCTGATTCTGATTCGTGAGGGTCTTGAGGCGCTGCTGGTGGTCGCGGCCGTGGTGGCGTACCTCGTCAAGTCCGGCAACAAGCGTTTCACCAAGTGGATCTATGTGGGCGTGCTCGCCGGTCTTGCCGGCGCAGGCGTGGTCGCGGTCATCTTCGTGCTCGCGTTCGGCGGGTCCGGCCCGATTCAGGAGATCATGGAAGGCGTGTGCGCCCTGATTGCCATGGCCATGCTGCTATGGACCAGCAATTGGATGCTCAACAAGTCCAGCGTCGAGGCATGGAACCGGTACATCAAGGAGAAGACCGAAGCCGCGGTGGCCTCCGTCTCCTCACAGGTCGATGCCGGCGAAAAAGTCGCGTCCCGTACGGTGATCTCGCTCGCCATGCTGAGCTTCCTCGCCGTGTTCCGTGAAGGCGCCGAGACGGTGATCTTCTACCAGTCGATTTACACGATGAGCCGCGATACGCATGGCATGGTGATTGGTGCCGTCGCCGCCGCGGTGGTGCTGCTGATCATCTTCTTCGTGATTCGCTTCACGTCGGTGAAGATTCCGATCGGACCGTTCTTCCTGGTCACGTCGATCCTGATGTCGGTGCTGGTGGTCGTGTTCGCCGGCGGCGGCGTGCACTCGCTGATCGAGGGCGACGCACTCCCGGCAACGTATCTGCAAGGCGTTCCGACGAACGACTGGATCGGCTTCTACCCGTACGCCGAATGCATCATCGCCCAGGCGATTGCGGCCATCGCGGTGATCGCCCTGTTCGTGGTCGGCTTCATCAAGCAGCGCAAGGCGAAGGCCAAGGCTGCCGTGACGGCCGGTGCCCCGAACAATCAACCCAACAATCTGTGAATACCATTCACTACACAACAAAGGAAATAGAGAAATGATGAAGAACAAGAAGATCGCCGCCCTGCTCGGCGTGCTGCTGGCCGGTTCCATGGCCTTCTCGCTGTCCGCGTGCGGTTCTACCAACAATGCTTCCGACAACAAGTCTTCGGGCAGCTCCTCTCAGTCCAGCGACAAGAAGGACAACTCCAGCTCCAGCTCCGGCGCAGGCTTTGAAGAGGTCCCGGTCGGCCCGTCCGGCACCGCCGAGGAGCAGGACAAGGACGCCGGCCCGCTGACCGTCGGCGCCGTGTACTTCCAGCCGATTGACATGGAACCCGCCTCCATGGGCCTGAAGGCCGCTGATTCGAGCTTCCACCTCGAAGCCGACATCCACGCCAACCAGAAGGGTACCGAGCTGGGCTACGGCAAGGGCGACTTCGTCCCCGAGCTGACCGTGAACTACACGATCATCGACAAGTCCACCGGCAAGGAAGTCGAAGGCGGCAAGGCCACCTCCGGTACCTTCATGCAGATGAACGCCTCCGACGGCCCGCACTACGGCGCCAACGTCAAGCTCGACAAAGCCGGCACCTACCAGCTGAAGCTGTCGATCGAATCCCCGGCCAAGAAGGGCTGGATGCTGCACGTCGATCCCGAGACCGGCGTCAAGGGTCGCTTCTGGACCGAGCCGATCGAGGTCACCTTCGACAACTGGGAATACACCCCGCGTCAGTGGTGATTGACATTGCTTGAGTGAAATGCTCCTCTCTGCCCGAGAGGAGCTTTCGCTGTTTTTATGACGGAATGAACGGAACATAATAGACGGAACAAGGAAAGGGTGCGAATGCTCGAACAGTTCGTAGCGGTGATGCCGGGCACGCTGGGGCCCGCGTTGCTGGTCATGTGCATGAGTGTGATGCTGACCGTCGGCGAGGGGCGTGACAAACCGATCAGCTCCCGATGGCGTCTGTGGGGAATCCTCATCGGATTGGTGGCGGCGATCGTGTTCGCCGGACTGCGTGCATCCGCGGTGATTAACCAGCGTACATTCATCAACTACCCGGTGCTGTGGTGCTGCGTGGTCATCGACCTCCTGCTGATCGTGTTGGTGTTCGTGAACCGACTGATCACCCGCAATTGGCGTCGGCACGCCGCGGTGATGCATCTCGCCAATCTGGTGGCGGCGTTGGGCATCGCGCTCACCGTGTTCTATGCGCTGCCGGACGTGATCCTGCAGCTGACCATCTGGGTCGAGCCGGGAGACCCGATCTTCACGTCCGATATGCTGCTGCGTGCGCTCGGCTTTGTGCTGGGCATCATCGCGTCCGCGGTCATCGCCGCGATCTTCCGCACGATGCGTTCGACGGCGGTCCGTCCGGCGTTCCTGTCCGCGGTGCTGGTGGTGCTGGTGATCCAGCTGATGCAGCATCTGACCGGCCTGCTGCAGATCATGCAGGCCCGCACGCTGCGGTTCCCGCACATCGCGTTCGTGATGCTCGCCTGGCTGATCAACAACAAGTCCGGTTTGATTATGGCCCAAGCGTTCATATTCCTGATTCCCGCCGTCGCCTCGGTGGTGGCCGGCTTGCGTATGTCGGTTTCTGCGAAGCGACTCGCGGCCGACGTCAATGCGGCCACGGTGCGCAAGCACAAGGCGTTCCGGCGCCGTGCGATCGCCGCCGCCGCATGGAGCATGGTGGCGATGATCGGCGTTACCGCGACGCTGACCTTGGGCGTGGCCGCAATCAGCCAGCAGCCGACTCTCTCGCCGCCGGAAGCGTATTCGCTCAAGGACGGCGTGGCCACGATCCCGTTCAGCCAGGTCGAGGACGGCCATTTGCACCGCTTCGAATACAAGGCCAAGGACGGCACCGTGATGCGCTTCATCATCATCAAGAAGAACGGCGGCGCGTACGGCATCGGCCTCGACGCCTGCGAGAACTGCGGCGACGCCGGATACTACGAGAAGGACGGCAAGATCATCTGCAAGAAGTGTGAGGTGGCCATCAACCTGGCGACCATCGGCTTCAAGGGCGGGTGCAACCCGATCCCGTTCCCGTACAAGACCGGTAGCGGCAAGATCACCATTCAGACCGCCGACCTGGACGCGCTGAGCGCCCACTTCCAGTAAGGCAGGAAGGGGTTTAGACCATGTTCTTTCTGAGAATGATCAGGCGCTCGTTCACCCGCCAGTTACGCAGGCGCCTGCTGATCGCGCTGACCGTGTGCCTGTCGGCCACGGTGTCGGTGTCGATGCTGGGCGTCGTGTTCGACGTGGGCGACAAGCTCAACGCCGAGCTGAGCACGTATGGCTCGAACATCACCGTGCAGCCGAAGTCCGATGCGGTGGTGTCCGACCTGTACAACATGGAGGGCGGCCCGCAGTCCGACGCGGACCCGACCTCGTTCCTGAAGGAGTCCGACGCGGCGAAGATCAAGACGATTTTCTGGGCGTTCAACATCACGAATTTCGCGCCGCAACTCAACGTCCACGCGCAGGTGAACGGCAGGGCGGCGGCGGTAGTCGGCACGTGGTTCAACAAGACGCTGAAGCTCGCGTCGGGCGAGACCACCGTCGTGGGCGTCGACGGCATGCGCTCATGGTGGAAGCTTGACGGCAGCTGGCCGAAGGATGACACCGATCAGGGCGTGATCGGCACGACGCTCGCGCAGCAGCTCGGCGTGGGACGCGGCGATACGGTCACCTTGCGCAAGACCACGGCGGCCGGGAACACGCACGAGCAGAAGATTCGCATCACCGGCGTCTACGATTCCGGCGACGACGACAACAGTGCCATCTACATCTCCTCGTCGGTGGCACAGGTGCTGTCGGACCTGCCGGACTCCGTCGACAAGATCGAGGTGAAGGCGCTGACAACGCCGGAGAACGATCTGGCGCGCAAGGCGGCCCAGAACCCCGCCGCGCTCAGCCAAGACGAGTGGGAGACCTGGTATTGCACGGCATACCCCAGCTCAATCGCCTATCAGATCGAGGAGGTCATTCCCGGCGCGGTCGCCAAGCAGGTGCGGCAGGTCGCCGCGCTGCAGGGCAACGTGCTGCAGAAGACCCAGGCCGTGATGATCCTGATGACGGTGCTGAGCCTGCTCGCCGCGGCCGTGGCAGTGGCCAACCTGATGGTCGCCTCGATCGGCGAGCGGTCGAGCGAACTGGCCCTGCTCAAGGCGATCGGTGCGACCGATGGCGCGGTATCGCGCCTGATGATGGCGGAGACCGCGGCGATCTCGCTTCTGGGAGCCATCGTCGGCGCCGCTTTGGGCTCGGGCGTGGCGCAGATCATCGGGCAGGTGGTGTTCGGTTCGGGCATCACCATGCGCCCGATGGTGTTCGTGCTGGTGTTCGTGCTGCTGGCGCTGACCGTGCTGCTGGCATCGGCGTCGTCGATTCGCTCGATTCTGAGCCTCAAGCCGGCGGAGGTGCTGCATGGACGCTGATCGTAAGACGATGATGAAGGAGGCGTGCTGAGATGACCAATACCGGTATGTTCTTCAGGATGCTGTTGAGTGCGGTGTTCCGCAGGCGGTCTCGCGCGGTCATGGCCGTGGTGGCGTCGCTGGTCGGCGCCGCTACGCTGTTCTGTCTGGCGATGATCTGCCTCGCCGTGCCGCAGCAGATGAATCAGGAGATGCGAGCCTATGGCGCCAACCTGATCGTGACGCCGCTCGCCGATTCGGAGAACGGCAAGTCCGGCATCGATGACGCGATGATCGAGCACACCACGGAGATGGTGAGCGCCAAGGGCTCGGAAAAGCACGCCACGTACCGTTACGAGAACGTGCGCGTCAACGCGGCCCCGTACGTGATGGCCGGCGTCAACCCCGCGCAGGTCAGGAACCTCAACCATCATTGGGTCGTCGACGGCTCCTGGCCGTCCGCGGGCAAGGTGCTGGTCGGCCGGGACGTCGCCGATGCGATGGGCTTGAAGGTCGGCGGCGGCATCACCATCGGCTACCGCGCATCAGACAACGCCGCGTCCTCGGGACAGGCGAGCCAGCCCGGTACTGACGGCACGTCAGACGGCCAGACCTCGTCCGGCTCCACCGGCGCCCAGCAGACCCAGAATGGCCACGTCTCCAGCGACATCATGGACACGTCCGGCACCGAGTTCCGTGTGGCCGGCATCGTTGACACCGGCGGCAGCGAGGATTCGATCATCTACGCGCTGGCCGGCGACGTGGACAAGCTCACCGGCTCCACGCGCGGCGTGGACGTCATCGAATACTCGTCGGGCGCCTCGGACCTCACCGCGCTGGTCAACAGCATCAACGATATGACGTCGATGCATGTCAAGGCGCAGCAGGTCACCAAGATCACCGCTTCCGACACGCGCGTCATCACGATGCTGCAGACGCTGTTCTGGATCGTGTCGCTGGTTGTGCTGGTGTTCACGCTGGTCGGCGTCGGCACCACGATCAGCTCTATCGTCTCGCAGCGGCGCAACGAGATCGGTCTGCGCAAGGCGCTCGGCGCGAGCTCGCATGCCATCGGCGTCGAGTTCTATGTGGAATCGGCGGTGTATGGCCTGCTCGGCGGCCTGCTTGGCACGGCGACAGGCTATGGCATGGCCCGCTGGCTGTGTGCCACCGTGTTTGAGCGTTCCATCGGTTTCAACTGGTGGCTCGCCGTCGTGTCGGTGGTGTTCAGCGCGCTGGTCGCCGTCGTCGCATCCATCCCCCCGGTGCATCGCGCCACGCGCATCGACCCCGCGGTCGTGCTGCGCGAGGAATAGTTGGAATAGTTAAGGAATAATCATGGATATGCTGCTTGAACTCGATCATATTTCCAAGATCTACGGCGACCTGCATGCGGTCGATGATCTGAGCCTGACCGTTCCGCAGGGCGAATGGCTGGCCATCGTCGGCTCGTCGGGTTCCGGCAAGACGACGCTGATGAACATGATCGGCTGCATGGACACGCCGAGCAAGGGCTCCGTTTCGCTGGAGGGCCGCAAGCTGGAGGATCTGAACGCCGGCCAGCTCGCCGACGTGCGCAAGAACCTGATCGGCCTGGTGTTCCAGAAGTTCTATCTGGTGCCGCACCTGACGGCCGTCGAGAACGTGATGGTCGCGCAGTACTACCATTCGGTCGTCGACGAGAAGCAGGCCCTTGAGGCGTTGAAGAAGGTCGGTCTGAAGGACCGCGCTCACCATCTGCCGAGCCAGCTGTCCGGCGGCGAGCAGCAGCGCGTGTGCGTCGCGCGTGCGCTGATCAACAACCCGAAGCTGATTCTCGCCGATGAGCCCACCGGCAACCTGGACGAGAAGAACGAGAAGATCGTCCTCGACCTGTTCCGCCAGCTGCATGACCAGGGCACCACGGTCATCGTGGTCACCCATGACGCTCTCGTGGCGAGTTGCGCCCAGCGTGAAATCATGCTCAACCACGGCGTGCTCGTGGGCGAGAAGTGGAATGATAAAAATGCACATGATGCGTACGTAGCGGCCGGTGGCAAGCCTGCGTCCACCGGTTCTGACGCCGAAGGTGCGCAGCATGGCGATTCTTCCATTGATTTCATTGATCCTACCAAGGCGGCGAAGACAGGTGGTGACCATGAGTGACGGCAGCGCTCTGCAGCATGACGGGCTTGCGGACGGCGGTTCCCCGTCGAAATCCCGCACGCTGAAGAGCGTGACGGTGGCGGCCGCGGGACTGATCGCGGCGACCACGCTGCTGGCCGGTTGCGGCGAGCCCAAGGCCGCGCCGATGAACGACGAGTATGCCGGCAATTCCGGCGAGACCGAGAAGTCGCAGGAGAGCGAGTCCCAGTCATCGAGCGGCTCCGACAGCTCCTCCAAGCGCAAGTCCACGACCTCCGACAAGAAGGACACCGGCAACTACAAGGACGGCACCTATTCGATCAACGGCCAGTACGGGCCGGTCGGAGAGGATTCCATCGACGTGCACCTGACCATCGCCGACCAGAAGGTCGAGAAGGTCGAGATCGTGGGGCATCCGTTCACGACGATCTCCAAGAACCACCAGAATGACTTCGCCGAGGCAATCAATGGCGTGGTCGATGGCAAGCCGCTCAAGGACCTGAAGGTCGACAAGGTGGCCGGAGCCAGCTGGACGTCGGACGCCTTCAACAAGGCGTTGGAGGTCGCGCGGCAGGAGGCCTCGATTCAATAATCGCATGTCGGTTCGTATGGCGCTTGGGTGGCATGGCATGTCGCCCAAGCGCCATTGTCGTATAAGGGGTGCCGAGGCGCACGATATTACGATTATCATGTACGATTGTACATGTTGTTATTCGAATAACCGTGTGTTGTGCGATAAAATCATGATGTCATGGGATGCGGTGTCTCTGGCGGTGATGGGGGCCGCTGCATCGGGCGGAATCAGACGGTAGGAGGAATGATGGCTCAGGATTACCGCGAATTGGCCACGACTCTCAGAGGCCGTATCGATGCCGGTGAGTTCCGGCAGACCGGGAAGCTGCCCACCGAGGACCAGCTGATAGAGGAGTACCAGACCACGAGGTACCGCGTGCGCAATGCCATCGCGGTGCTCGCCGAGGCCGGCGACGTGTTCCCGGTGCGGGGCAGCGGCGTGTTCGTGCGCGAGGACCGTGAGGGCGATTACCTGTCGATCGGCACCACGCGCGGCATTTCCGCGGAGTACCCGCATCGCAAGGTGACGTCCGTGGTGCAGGAGTTGTCGCTGCTGCAGGCCGACTCCGTGCTGGCCAAGCGCATGCACTGCGCCGAGGGTGATCAGGTGTGGCGTGTCGTGCGTCTGCGGCAGGTCGACGGCAATCCGCTGGCATATGAGACGGCGTGGTATCTCAAGGAATTCGTGCCGTTCATCAATGAGCAGATCGCCGAGGGGTCGCTGTTCGGGTATGCGCGCAACGACCTCGGTCTGAATTTCGGCTTCGTCGACAAGGTGCTGTACGCGGGCAAGCTGGAGGCGGACGCGGCCCGGGTGCTTGGTCTGAACGAGGGTGATCCCGCGCTGTACCTGGAGGATGACTCGTTCCTGACCAACGGCCGTCTGTTCAACTCCTCGTTCATCGCATACCATTACGTCAACGCGAGGTTCTTCACGATGACCTCGATGCGCTGACGCACGGCAGCCGGCTCCGCTCGTAAGGCCGCATGGCCGCCACAACCATCGACGAAAGGCGGACGACGATGTCCAAGATCATCCTGTTGGACGTGGACGGCACACTGGTCGACTACGACAACAACCTGCCGGACTCGGCCGTGAGGGTCATCCGCGCGGCCTTGAATTCTATCTGGAAAGCAACAACGGCCTGTTCGCCAGCGAGGGCTTCGAGGAGGGCGCGCTCGACGCCATCCGCGAGTATTCCGCCCGCAAGGGCAAGGAGAACGTCAATCGCCTGACCGTGCGCGAGGCGTTCCCCGACATGATCTTCGACGGTGAGCTGTACCGGCACGACGTGAACAAGATCAGCTACGTGCTCGGCTCGTACCGGGACTTCCTCGACACCCGCGGGCGTTTCCCCGACCTCGAATCGGGCACGTGGGGCGGTAGGGGAGCGACGGCGCTGTTCGGCGATCTCGGAGTCAAGGGCATCACCAAGGCCCATGCGATTGACCGGCTGCTCGCGCATCTCGGCGCGAATCGGCAGGACACCGTCGCGTTCGGCGACGCGGCCGTCGACATCCCGATGCTGGAGTACTGCGCGGTCGGCGTGGCGATGGGCAACGGGTCGGAGGACATCAAGGCGATGGCCGGCATCGTCGCCGGCGATGTGGAGGAGGACGGGCTCGCCCGCGCTTTCGAACGGCTCGGCCTGATGTGAGCCGTCGAAGTAAAAACGATTAATTTATTCGAATAAATTTTGACCACCGGCGTGTCGCAATCTTGACCAGTGAGCGCTGACAATGGCTGAATTATGCCGATAATCGGTGTAATAACAGCGATGTGACCATATTTGACAGGATTCCCATAATCCGTATACTAAAAGCACAAGTTATTCGAACAACAAAAAGTATATCGAATAACTGAAGGCTGAAAAGCCGTGCTGGAAGTACAACAGAAGATGCGGACTACGAAGTCCGCAGATGTCCAAGGAAGGACTCCTGTGATGAAGGAAAGGTTCACCAACGTCGCGCAGAAGACGCTTGACGTGTTCGTGAAATTCGCGAGCACCAAAGCCATCACCGCGCTCAAGGACGGCTTCGTGCTGTCCATGCCGATCACGCTCGTCGGCTCGATCTTCCTGCTGATCGCAAACCTGCCGATCACCGGCTACACCGATTTCATGGCCCGGATCTTCGGCAGCGATTGGAATCTGGGTCTCAACCAGATCAACAACTCCACGTTCAACGTGCTCGCGATGGTCATCGCCGTCGGCATCGGCTACTCCTACGCCCGCAACGAGAAGATGGACGGCATCTCCTGCGGCATCCTGACGCTGGTCTCGTTCCTCATCGTCTCGCCCTCCACGCTGACGGTCACCAGCGACACCATCAAGGCGCTGGGCGGCGACACCGCCACCATCTCCAACGTCCTGCCGAACACGTGGATGGGCGGCAACGGCATCATCTCCGCCATCATCATGGGCCTGATCGGCTCGTGGGTCTACACCACCTGCATCAAGAAGAACCTGCGCATCAAGATGCCCGACGCCGTGCCCGAAGGCGTATCGAACGCCTTCTCCGCGATGATCCCCGGCTTCTTCATCATGTGCTACTCCGCGATCATCTACCAGGTGTGCCAGGTCTTCGGCGGCGTTTCGCTGACCGAGCTCATCTTCAAGATCATCCAGACCCCGATGCAGGGTCTGACCGACAACTGGGCCGGTGCCATCATCATCGTGCTGCTCATGTCGCTGCTGTTCTGGTGCGGTCTGCACGGTCCGAACATCGTCTCCGGCATCATCTACCCGGTGCTCACCGCCAACTCGCTGGTCAACCAGAACCTCATGGACCAGGGCATCAAGGCCACGCAGGCCAACGGCGGCCACTATCTGGTGCCGCAGCTCATCGACTGCTTCTGCAAGTTCGGCGGCGTCGGCCTGACCCTCGGCTTCATCGTTGCGGCGCTGCTGGTCGCCAAGTCCGCCCAGGTGCGCGAGCTGTCCAAGCTGTCGCTCGCCCCCGGCATCTTCAACGTGAACGAGCCCATGATCTTCGGCCTGCCGATCGTCTACAACCCGATCATGCTCATCCCGTTCATTTGCGCCCCGCTGGTCGCCGTGATCCTCACCTACGGTGCCATGGTCATCGGCTTCCTGCCCGCCTTCGGCGCCATGCAGGTGCCGTGGACCACGCCGCCGATCATCTCCGGCTTCCTGCTCGGCGGATGGCAGGGCGTGGTGATCCAGGTGCTGATCTTCGCGGCCTCCATCGCCATCTGGTTCCCGTTCGTCAAGATGCAGGACAAGATCTGCCTCAAGCAGGAGCAGGACGCCGCGGCCGAGTAACCGTCAGGCCGCCGGCCGGCCACTGCGGCCGGCGACCGGTCCGCACGACACAACTTCAACCCAACCCCCTCAACAAGCCAACAAGTCAACAGCGCGGCCGCAAGGCCGCACCCCACGAAAGGAAACCATCATGCATATCGTCCTTTGCTGTAACCAGGGAATGTCCACCTCCATGCTCGTCAAGAAGATGCGCGAAGCCGCCGCCAAGAACGGTGTCGACGTGCAGATTGACGCCTACCCGATCTCCGAGATCGAGGAGAAGGCTCCCGACGCGGCCGTCATCCTGCTCGGACCGCAGGTTCGCTTCGAACTGAACCGTGTCAAGGGCCTGTTCCCGAACATCCCGGTCGAATCCATCAATCCGCAGGACTACGGCCTGGTGCGCGGCGAGAACGTGCTCAACCACGCGATCGAGCTCGCCGGCAAGTGATCTCCCTATCCCGGCGTCGTCCGATACGACGGCGCTGGGCATTCCCTCCCTCAATCCCTCCCTCATTCCCCATCACCCAACCCCACGAATGACCGTCCGCCGCGAGCCGGTGACCGGCGCGGCGAACACCGACGAAAGGACAGTCCAATGGCGGACGCACCCGAAACCCTTGACATGGAAGTGCTGTGCATGCAGATGATCGTCGATGCCGGCTCTGCGAAATCCGATTACATGGAAGCGCTGCAGGCCGTCAAGGCCGGCGACTATGAGACCGCCGCCGCGAAGATGAAGTCCGGCGACGAGCAGTACGCGGCCGGCCACGAACAGCACGCGAAGCTGGTGCAGCAGGAGGCGGCCGGCGACCCGGTCACGATGTCGCTGCTGCTCACCCACGTCGAAGACCAGATGATGTCGACCGAGACTGTGAAGCTCATGGTCACCGAGCTCATCGACCTGTATCGAAAGCTCAACGGCTGAGGGCCTTCGGCGCACGACGCGCATATCACGTACGGCAAACACAAGTAAAGGAACAAGCATCATGGGATTTCCCGAGAATTTCCTCTGGGGCGGCGCGGTCGCCGCACATCAGCTTGAAGGCGCATGGGACGTGGACGGCCGCGGCCCGAGCATCTGCGACGTACTCACCGGCGGGGCGGCTGGCGTGGCCCGCAAGATCACCGACGGCGTGATCGACGGGCTCAACTACCCGAACCACCGCGGCATCGACTATTATCACACCTTCCGCGAGGACGATGCGCTGTTCCGGGAAATGGGCTTCAAGTGCTTCCGCACATCCATCTCCTGGTCCCGCATTTTTCCGAACGGCGACGAAGAGGAGCCGAACGAGGCCGGACTCAAGTTCTACGAAGAGCTGTTCTCCGACTACCGCGCCAAGGGCATGGAGCCGGTCGTCACCCTCTCCCACTTCGAAATGCCCCTGCACCTGGCCAAGATGGGCGGCTTCACCAACCGCAAGGTCGTCGACTGCTTCGTGCGCTTCGCCACCACGGTGATGGAGCGCTACAAGGACCTGGTGACCTACTGGCTGACCTTCAACGAGGTCGACAACCAGATGAACATGCACACGCCGATCTTCCCGTACACGAACTCCGGCATCATCCCCAACCCGGACGACACCCCGCACGAGGTGGAGCAGAAGGTCTGGCAGGCGATTCACAACGAGTTCGTCGCCGCGGCCATCGCGGTCAAGCGCGGACGCGAGATCAACCCGGACTTCCAGATCGGCTGCATGCTCTCCTTCGTGCCGATCTACCCGGAGACCTGCCGCCCGGACGACGTCATGCTCGCCCAGGAGCAGATGCGCAAGCGCTACCTGTTCGGCGACGTGTACGTGCACGGCGAGTATCCGCGCTACCTGCTCAAGTGGTGGGAGCGTGACGGCATCGACATCGCAATGGAGCCGGGCGACCTCGACGCTATCAAGGACGGCATCGTCGACTACATCTCCCTGAGCTACTACATGTCCGTAGCCGTCAGCTCGCAGGGCTCCACGCTCGACGCGATGGAGCACGGCCTCGACGGGCTGGTGCCCAACCCGTACATCAAGGCCACCGACTGGGGCTGGCAGATCGATCCGGTCGGCCTGCGCTACTCGCTGTGCGAGATGTACGAGCGCTGGAACAAGCCGCTGTTCATCGTCGAGAACGGCGTGGGCATGTACGAGACGCCCGACGAGAACGGCTACATCGCCGACGACTCGCGCATCGAATACCTCAAGAGCCACATCGCCGAGGTCAAGAAGGCCATCGACCTGGACGGCGTGCCCGTCATGGGCTACACGGTCTGGGGCTGCATCGACGTGGTGAGCTTCACCACCGGCGAGATGAAGAAGCGCTACGGCCTGATCTACGTGGACGGCGACGATGCAGGCCACGGCTCGTACAAGCGCAGCCGCAAGAAGTCCTTCGGCTGGTACCAGCACGTCATCGCCACCAACGGCGAGGAGCTGTAAACCCGAATCCCGCCGCGCGCGAGCAGGCGCGGCGGGATGGCGTTACGCTCGGTGACCTGGTGCCTGGCAGCAAGGGCGGGGGACTGCGTTTCGCTGCGGCCACCATGGGCGTGCCGCTCGCCGACACGGTGGCGATCGGCGACAGCGACAATGACCTGACCATGATCGAGGTGGCCGGCATCGGCATCGCGATGGGCAACGGGGAGCAGTGCGCCAAAGACGCCGCCGATTGGGTCGCCGATGCGGTGGACGCGAGCGGCCTCGCGCACGCCTTCGAGCGGCTGGGCGTGGTGTAGCAGCCCCAGCCCGCGCACGGCACGGCTTTCCGGCAAGGAGCGTAATCCATCTGACTGTATTACGATGGAACATGATTCGTACACCGACGTCGGAGGTATCGCCGTTATGACATCCAAGCAGAACAACTATCTGCGCGAGCGTGAAAAAGCCAATGCGCGCTCGCCATTCTCCAAACGAACGCCGGAACGTGTGATCATGTGCGCCGGTGCCGTGTATTCGGTCGGCATGGCCATCTTCTTCGCGCTGTCGTACTTCGGCGTGATTTCCAGTACGTCCGAGGCCGCCCGGACGTCGGCTCAGGCCGTGACCGCGCTGAGCCGCAACAGCAGCAACACGGCGCTCATCATCCTGTACGCCATCGTGACGGCGGGAGTCGCCGCGGTGACCATATATATGGCCGTGAAGCACATGCAGCCCGGTCCGCGGTTCAAATGGACGGTCGGCTGGATGATCTTCGTGATGGTCTTCTCACTGTTCACCGCTGACATGGTGGGGCTGATCGCGTTCGGCGTGGCCTTCGGCATGTACATGACACGCGATTGGCAGCTGCTGCGTGCCGTCAACGCCGCGAACGCCGGCAAACGCTCGTCGAAGCGCTGATACATGGCCTCTGACACGACCAGTCAGCGTCGCGACGGGCAGGAGCTCGCCGCGGACGTCGACGCACTCGCCAACCAGGCGGTACTCGCCGACGTCGAACAAGAAGCGAAAAGCCACTCCGGCAAGGATGCCGCGGACAGGCGGCTGCCGCTGATCGCCCGCGTCTACGGCGTGCTCGTGCTGCTGCAGGGCGTCATCACTCTCCCCGTCATCGTGCTGATGGCGGGATATTCGGTGCATGAGATTCTCGACGGCCGTGTGACCGTCGACGTGCTGAACCTGACATTCATCCTCACATGCGCCCAGACGGTGGTCTCCAGCGCCAACGCGGCATGCCTGACCGTGCTGGGCGTGCTGCTGATCCGCAACCGACGGCGGTATTCCGCCTGGTGGTCGTATATCGTCATGATGGTGACGTTCGCCGAGGGACTGCTGTCGCTCGCATTGGACGGGTTGGGCGCGAATCTGCTCGTGCCGTCCATCCAGATGACCATACTGGTCGCGCTCGCCATAACCCTTGACCCGACTCTGCTGGAGGAACGGCGGCTGCAGCGCGCGCTCAGGCGCATGGATGAGCGCGACGAATACGAGGCGGCGCTCGCCAAGGGCATGGTTGGCCGCGACATGAGCGGCAAGGGCTATATCTCGCTGGATTTCTTCAACCTGTTCTGGATTTTCGTCATCGGCTGCATGATCGGGCTGGTGGTCGAGACGATATATCACTGGTATTACTACGGCGAATATCAGGATCGCGCTGGCATGCTGTGGGGGCCGTTCTCGCCGATCTACGGGTTCGGCGCCGGATTCATGACGATTCTGCTCAACCGGCTGTGGCGCTCGAACTGGGTGCTGATCTTCTTCTCCAGCGCTCTGATCGGCGGCGTGTTCGAGTACTGCTCCAGCTGGTTCATGGAGGTCGCGTTCGGTATCAAGGCCTGGGATTACACGGGCGAATGGCTGTCGATAGGCGGTCGCACCTCCGGCAAGTACATGGTGTTCTGGGGGATTATGGGACTTGCCTGGATCAAGTTCGTGCTGCCGTACCTGCTGAAGTTCATCAACCTGATTCCGTGGAAGGTGCGGTATTCGCTGACCGCCGTGGTGTTCGTGCTGCTGTTCATCGACGGCATGATGACATTGATGGCGTTCGACTGCTGGTACGGGCGCATGGCGGGGCATGCGCTGGATTCGCCGATCACGCAGTTCTTCGCCGACCATTTCGGCAACGATTTCATGGCGAACCGGTTCCAGACCATGTCCATCGACCCGTCCAGGGCAGGGCGCATGTAGGTCGTGGGCCGTACGCGGGCGGGGCTGTGCCGAGCCGGGCCGTGCCGGGCCGGGGCGGGCGGAGTGCAAGACCGCCCGAAGTCCTACACTGGTGCACCGGAAGCGCCTGGAGAAGGCGCGGGAAGGGTGGCAATGTCCAGCAAACTGGTGTTTCTCGATATCGATGGCACATTGGCCGACGAACGGCATGAAGTGCCGATCTCCGCGCAGGAGGCATGCAAGGCAGCCCGGTCGCGCGGCCACAAGCTGTTCATCTGCACCGGACGCTCGATGCCGAAGATCGAACGCGGCATTCTCGATCTCGGATTCGACGGCGTGATCTCGGTGGCCGGAGCGCAGGCGGACGTCAACGGGCGGGTGCTGTTCCGGCATGACATCGCGCCCGAGGCGATCGACGCCGCAACCGCGTATTTCGAACGGCACGGCATCGAGAACTACCAGTGGCAGGGCGCGGACGGCATGTACATCTCGCGCGGGTATGCGCGGCATCTTGAATCCAAGGGGTCGGCCGTGTGGAGGAACGGTCAGTTCGCGCGGTACTGGCATCTGATCGACGACATCGCGGTGCCGGATGGTTCCACGCTGGGGCATGTCATCCATGCGAGCAAGGGATCGTATTTCTCCGGAGCGGATCCCGATGTGAGTTTTGATGACGTATCGCGTGATTTGGGGGAGTGGTTCACGCTGGTTCACGGCTCGTACGATGATATTTCGCCCAACAACGGCGAGTTGCTCATCAACGGCGTCGACAAGGGCACGGCCCTGTGCGGTGTGGCGAAGGACCTCGGCTACAGCATCGTCGACACAATCGCGATTGGCGACAGCGACAACGACGCCGCGATGCTCAAGGCCGCGGGCACGTCCGTGGCGATGGGCAACGCCACTCACGGCATCGAGTGTTTCTGCGACATGACCACCACCGACATCCACGACGACGGTATCGCCAACGCCTTCGTCACCCTAGGCCTGATCTGATTCAGCGCGTCGCGGGGCGACTGCTGTCTTGCCTCCCCCCCCCCC